>Ga0207426_1000116_pt1 | contig 225245 bp, 182 predicted proteins | sample AraplaMF_Cvi_mMS_FD_184265 | JGI IMG/M metagenome (GOLD analysis project Ga0207426, IMG submission 184265) | Arabidopsis root microbial communities from the University of North Carolina, USA - plate scrape MF_Cvi_mMS (SPAdes) (version 2) | ecosystem: Host-associated > Plants > Roots >...
CGATTCCCAGCCCTTCCAGCTCGACCCGGACCGCTATGAAATGGTGTCTTTGGGCCAGGAGGTGCTGGCGCCCTTTGTGCGGGCCACCGCCTTGGGCGACCCGGAGTACAGCCTGCCCGGGCGCGCCGGCCAGCCCCTGCCTTACCTGGGCTACGCGCCCGGCGCCTACCTGGGCCGTATGGTGGACATGCTCCTCAAGCAATCCAGCACCGCCATCCACCTGGACCGTGTCTATGAAACCGACATGGCCGAAGGCCTCAAGGCCATGGCTCTGGAAGGCCACGGCATCGCTTTTTTGCCGCTCAGCGCCGTCAAAAAGGAATTGCGGGCCAAAAAACTCGTGAGCGCGGGCGGCAACCTCGAAATGACCATGGATGTGCGCGTTTACCGCGAGCGGCCCACTTCCAAGGACTCGGCCAAAAGCCATGCCCAGGCGCTATGGAGTTATCTCCAGGCGCAAACCAGCGGCAGGGAAAAGGCCGGCCTGCGGGGAAATGGCAGCCAGGCCGTGCGATAGGGATGCTTACATGCACTAGTAGTAACCCTAGGTGGTTATAAGAAAAATGCATGGAAGATCGTTGAAACAGCATTGGTGTTTTCAGACCCGCAAATTTACAGTTCGTGACGTTCAAAATTTGATGGTTGCCCGTGCCCCCTGATTCCTCTTTCACCCCGCCTGCCACGTCTGCGCCCGCACCCGCGGCGGCCACCCGTACCGAGCACGACTTCCTCGGCGAAAAGCAGATTCCCGTAGCCGCCTATTGGGGTGTGCACACGGCGCGCGCGGTTGAAAATTTCGCCATCTCCGGCACCCGCGTCTCAGCCATGCCCGATCTCATCCGGGCTTTGGGTTTTGTCAAAAAAGCCGCCGCGCGCACCAACCAGCAACTGGGTGTACTTGACGCCAAGCGGGCCGCCGCCATCATGAGCGCCTGCGAAAAGCTCATTGCCGGCCAGCACCACGACCAGTTCGTGGTCGACGTCATCCAGGGCGGCGCCGGTACCTCCACCAACATGAATGCCAACGAGGTCATCGCCAACCTCGCGCTCGAAAAGCTGGGCATGGAAAAGGGCCGCTACGACGCGCTGCACCCCAACGACCACGTCAACGCCTCGCAAAGCACCAATGACGTCTATCCCACGGCCGTGCGCATCGCACTGTGGTTCGCCATCGAGCGCCTGCTGGCCTCCATGGCCATCCTGCGCGCCGGTTTCGAAGCCAAGGCGCATGAGTTCCGGGACGTGCTGAAAATCGGCCGCACCCAGCTTCAGGATGCCGTGCCCATGACATTGGGCCAGGAATTCCTCACCTATGCTGTCATGATCGGCGAGGACGAGGCCCGACTGCGCGAGGCGCGCGCGCTGATCCAGGAAATCAACCTGGGCGCCACCGCCATAGGCACCGGCATCAATGCACCGGCCGGCTACGCCGACATCGTCTGCCGCCATCTGGCCGAAGAATGCGGCGTGCCCGTTGAGAAGGCCGCCAACCTGATTGAAGCCACGCAGGACACGGGCGCCTTTGTGCAGCTGTCCGGCGTGCTCAAGCGCGTGGCCACCAAGCTCAGCAAGATCTGCAACGACCTGCGCCTGCTTTCCAGCGGTCCGCAGGCGGGCTTCGGTGACATCCGGCTACCCGCGCGGCAGGCCGGCTCATCCATCATGCCCGGCAAGGTCAACCCGGTGATCCCAGAAGTCATGAACCAGGTCGCCTTTGAGGTGATTGGCAACGACATGACTGTGACCATGGCCTCGGAGGCCGGCCAACTGCAACTCAACGCCTTCGAGCCCATCATGGGTTGGAGCCTTTTCAAGAGCATCGAGCACCTGAGCCAGGCCTGTCTCACATTGCAGGCAAATTGCGTGGCCGGCATCGAAGCCAATCGCGAGCTGCTGGCCAAGCGGGTGCGCGAATCGGTGACCCTCGTCACGGCACTCAACCCCATCATTGGCTACGAGAAAGCCGCGCTCATCGCCAAGACGGCCATCGCAACCGGTGCGCCGATCGCCGAGATCGCGGAATCGCTGGGCATCATGACCCAGGCTGAGGTCGAGGCGCTGTTGGTGCCCGACAAGCTCACGCAACCCCTCCCGCTGGTCGCCTGAACGGCTGCTGGCACAAAGACTGCTTACATCTGCCGTATAGTTCCGGACTTCTTATGCGCGCACCACTTTGGAAAAATCCAGGAATTGCGGCTTGCCGCGGGGCCGCTGCCAGGCACCCATCGCGCAGCCCGCTTTCCCTCGTATACAAGGCCGGGTAAACCTAGGCCAGCCCCGGCTACCATCTCTCTAAAATAGTTCGCTAACCGTTTCATTCATTACAGGAGATTCCATGAAACTCAAGCTTGTCGCACTGTCCGTCGCACTGCTCGCCACGGGCGCTGCATTTGCCGACACCCTTTCCAAAGTCAAGGCTTCGGGCGTTGTCACCATGGGCGTTCGCGATTCTTCCGGCGCGTTGTCCTACACCCTGGGTGACGGCAAATACACCGGCTACCATGTCGAAATCTGCCAGCGCATTATTGCCAACCTCGAAAAGGCCGCCGAACGCAAGCTGGAAGTCAAATACCAGCCCGTGACCTCGCAGAATCGCATCCCCCTCGTGCAAAACGGTACTGTTGACATCGAGTGCGGTTCCACCACCAACAACGCCACCCGCCAGAAGGACGTTGCCTTTGTCGTGACCACCTTCGTGGAAGAAGTGCGCATCGCCGTGAAGGCCAACTCCGGCATCACCTCGGTGGCCCAGCTCAATGGCAAGACCGTGGCGACCACCACGGGTACCACCTCCGTGCAGACGCTGCGCAAGAACAAGCGCGCTTCTGGCGTGGAGTTCAAGGAAATCTTCGGCAAGGACCACTCCGACAGCTTCCTGCTGCTCGAGTCGGGCCGCGCCGATGCCTTCGTGATGGACGGTTCCATCCTGGCCGGCAACATCGCCACCGCCAAGAAGCCCTCCGACTTCAAGATCGTTGGTGAAGTGCTGAGCGTTGAGCCCATCGCCATCATGATCCGCAAGGACGACCCCCTGCTCAAGCGCCTGGCCGACGACACGGTCAAGAGCATGATCAAGTCGGGTGAAATGAACAAGCTCTGGACCAAATGGTTCCTGTCGCCGATTCCTCCGAAGAACACCAAGGTGGGCCTGGCTCTGAGCGCCAGCACCAAGGCTGCCTGGGATAACCCGAACGACAAGCCGATGGAAGAATACGTCCAGAAGTAATTCTGGCCAGGTAAGGAACAACCCCGCCGGTCGCCTTGCACTGGCGGGGTTTTCCGTTTACCGTCGCAGGGAAACAACACAACAACCAAAACAACCATTTGCTGGAGCCGTGATGACTTGGGATTGGCAGGTATTTTTGAATGATGACGGTAGCGGTCGAACCTACCTGCAGTGGATGTTTGACGCCTGGGGCTGGACGCTGTCCGTTGCCGGCGCATCCTGGGTGGTCGCCATGCTGTTCGGCGCTGTCGTCGGCACGCTACGCACCTTGCCCAACAGCCCCTGGCTTGTGCGTTTCGCCAATGCCTGGGTCGAGCTATTCCGCAATGTCCCCTTGCTGGTCCAGATTTTCATCTGGTACTTTGTGGTTCCCAAGATTTTCCCCGCCATGAAGGAGCTGCCCAGCTTCATCCTGGTGGTGTTCGCCCTGGGCTTTTTCACCTCGGCGCGTATTGCCGAGCAGGTCAGGGCCGGTGTCCAGGCGCTGCCGCGTGGCCAGCGCTATGCCGGCATGGCCATGGGTTTCACGACCGTGCAGACCTACCGCTACGTGATCCTGCCCATGGCTTTTCGCATCATCATCCCGCCGCTCACCAGCGAGTCGATGAACCTCTTGAAGAATTCCTCCGTGGCTTTCGCGGTATCCATCGCCGAGCTCACCATGTTCGCCATGCAGGCGCAGGAAGAAACTTCGCGCGGCATTGAAATCTACCTGGCGGTGACGGCGCTGTACGCAGTCTCGGCCTTCGCGGTCAACCGGGTCATGGCTTTCGTCGAGAAGCGGGTGCAGATCCCGGGCTTCGTCGTCGCCGGCTCAACGGGCGGAGGTCACTGACATGCTTGGACTCGACATGAGTTTCCTGAACTGGGACATGATTTCCCAGTTCGTGGTCAAGGGTTTTATCTTCAGCATCGAGCTGACCGTTATCGCCACCATAGGCGGCATCATCTTCGGCACCGTGCTGGCCCTGATGCGCCTTTCCGGCAAATCCTTTCTGACCGTTCCCGCGACCTTCTACGTCAACGGCATGCGTTCCATCCCCTTGGTGATGGTGATCCTGTGGTTCTTCCTGCTGGTGCCGGCTTCGTTCTACAGCCTGATTCCCGGCGGCAGCAACTACCGCGCTGAAATCTCGGCCATCATCACCTTCGTCGCCTTTGAGGCCGCTTACTTCAGCGAAATCATGCGCGCGGGCATACAGTCCATCTCGCGCGGACAGGTTAACGCCGGCCGTGCGCTGGGCATGACCTATGCGCAGAACATGAAGCTGATCATCCTGCCGCAGGCTTTTCGCAACATGGTGCCCATCCTGCTCACGCAGACCATCATCCTGTTCCAGGACACCTCGCTGGTTTATGCCATCGGCGCCTATGACCTGCTCAAGGGCTTCAGTACCGCCGGCAAGATTTACGGCCGTCCTGAAGAGGCCTACCTGCTGGCCGCCGTGATTTATTTCGTGATCTGCTTCGGGCTGTCCTACATGGTCAAGCGCCTGAACAGCAGAATCGCCATCATTCGCTGAGAGCGCCGTAGTCAAAGCGGACGAACCTCAAAAGCACACTGGAGAAGAACATGATTGAGTTGAAAGAAGTTTCCAAATGGTATGGCGACGTGCAGGTTCTCAACAACTGCACCACCAGCATCAAAAAAGGTGAAGTGGTGGTGGTTTGCGGACCGTCCGGTTCGGGCAAGTCCACGCTGATCAAGACCATCAACGCGCTGGAACCCTTCCAGAAGGGCCAGATCTTCGTCGACGGCAAGGCCGTGCACGACCCCAAGACCGACCTGCCCAAGCTGCGCAGCCGCGTTGGTATGGTGTTCCAGAACTTCGAGTTGTTCCCGCACCTGAGCGTCACCGAAAACCTGACGCTGGCGCAGGTCAAGGTGCTGGGTCGCAAGCCCGACGATGCCAAAAAGCACGGTCTCAAGTACCTGGACCGCGTGGGCCTGATGGCGCACAAGGACAAATTCCCCGGCCAGCTGTCGGGCGGCCAGCAGCAGCGCGTGGCGATTGCCCGGGCACTGAGCATGGACCCGATTGCCATGCTGTTTGACGAACCCACCTCCGCACTGGACCCTGAAATGGTCGGTGAGGTGCTGGACTGCATGATGGGCCTGGCCGTCGAAGGCATGACCATGATGGTGGTGACCCATGAAATGGGTTTTGCCCGCAAGGTCGGCAGCCGCGTGATTTTCATGGACGTTGGCGGCAAGATCCTGGAAGACTGCACCAAGGACGAGTTCTTCAACCATCCGGAAAACCGCAAGGCGCGCACCAAGGATTTCCTCAACAAGATCCTGTCGCACTGAAAAATCATCGCAACTGCTGAGAAGAAGAAAAAACAAAAAGCCCCGCAACGCGGGGCTTTTTTCATGAGACCGGGTCAGGACCGGCTTTTCCCCACAGGGTAAAGCGCTTTTGCGAAGCCCGGGCGGTGCGACAATTCAGGCCATGACCTCCGCCACCCGCAATTCTGTTTCAACCCTGACCCTTATCCGCCCCGACGACTGGCACCTGCATGTGCGTGACGGCGAGGCCTTGCACACCGTGGTGCCGCACACGGCGGCGCAGTTCGGCCGGGCCATCATCATGCCCAACTTGCGCCCGCCGGTGACCACCGCCGCTCAGGCCGCGGCCTACCGCGCGCGTATTCAGGCCGCCGTACCGGCTGGTGTGAGCTTCGAGCCGCTGATGACGCTATACCTCACCGACAACCTGCCGCCCGAGGAGATTGCCCGCGCCAAGGATGCCGGTGTGGTTGCCGCCAAGCTTTATCCGGCCGGCGCCACCACCAACAGCGATGCCGGCGTGACCGACCTGCGCAAGACCTACAAGACGCTGGAAGCTATGCAAAAAGCCGGGCTGCTGCTGCTGGTGCACGGCGAGGTGACCTCGTCCGACATCGACCTGTTCGATCGTGAAGCCGTGTTCATCGATACCCAGTTGATCCCGCTGCGCCGCGATTTTCCCGAACTCAAGATCGTCTTTGAACACATCACCACCCGCGAAGCCGCCCACTATGTGCGTGATGCGGGCAAGTTCACCGGGGCGACCATCACGGCGCATCACCTGCTTTACAACCGCAACGCGATCTTCACCGGCGGCATTCGGCCGCACTACTACTGCCTGCCTGTGCTCAAGCGCGAAACCCACCGCCTGGCGCTGGTCGAGGCAGCCACCAGCGGCAACAACCGCTTTTTCCTCGGCACCGACAGCGCGCCACACCCGGCCCACCTCAAGGAGCACGCCACCGGTTGCGCGGGTTGCTACACCGCGCATGCCGCGATGGAGCTCTATGCCGAGGCTTTTGACGCGGCCGGTGCGCTGGAAAAACTCGAAGCCTTTGCAAGCTTCAACGGCGCCGACTTCTACGGCCTGCCGCGCAATACCGGCAGCATCACGCTCAGGAAGGAAAGCTGGCACCCACCCGAAAGCTATGCTTTCGGCGAGGCCGAGCTCAAGCCTCTGCGATCCGGCGAAAGCCTGCCCTGGAAACTGGATACCCACGTGGCGGCATGATCAGCCGAAAGCTCGCGAAGGATTGAGTAAACATGGGAAGCCCGGCAGCGCTGCCACGTATCGACTGGGACCAGCCCTGGCTGCAGGCCTGGCGTGAGCCCGGGCAGCGCGCGGCCTGTGCGGTCACGGCCGGCGTTGCGTTGCACCAGGCGCTCAACGCCGTGCAGCCCGCGCCGGTCTGCTTCGCACCCCAGTGCACCTTGCCCTCCGGCGAGGCGTATGAGAGTTTTATCGCCAGGACCCGCCTGTGTCCGACCCGCGAGGGGGCGCATGATTTTTTCAACGGTCTGTGCTGGATGCGTTTTCCAGACACCAAACGAAAACTCAACCAGTTGCAGGCGGCGGAGATCGACGCTGCGGGCATTGCGCCGGTGCGCGGCCCGGTGCGCGATGCCCTGACGGTGTTCGATGAGAACGCCGCCTTCCTGTCGGCGCCCCAGCCCTTGTGGGACGCGCTGGTCGCCCGGGACTGGAACGGCCTCTTTATCACCCACCGGGCGCTGTGGCAGCAGGCCAGGCTCGTGCTGTTCGGCCACGCCCTGCTTGAAAAACTGCTGACCCCCCGCAAGGCCATCACGGCCCATGTCTACCTGGCGCAGCCGCCCATGGGCTCCATCGCGGAACTGGACGCCTGGGTGGCCGCTGACCTCAGCGCAGCCAAGCTCGCCGGCAAGCCCTTCGTACCCTTGCCGGTTCTAGGCGTGCCCGGCTGGTGGACCGAGAACGAGAACTTTTCCTTTTATGATGACTCCCTGGTATTCCGGCCACCGCGGCTGCCATAAATAACAGATAAAAATCAGCCAACCGTACCCCCGGAACCGCTTGAACCGGGCCTGCGGGCCCTCATATCCTGCGCAAGGCGGGCTTTTTTACCGACCTCACGGAGAACCCATGAAACGTATTTTCCTGTTTGTCCTGACCAATATCGCCGTCGTGGCGGTGCTGGGCATTGTTGCCAGCCTGCTGGGCGTGAACCGCTACCTCACGGCCAACGGCCTGAACCTGACGGCGCTGCTCGGCTTTGCACTGGTCATGGGCTTTGGCGGCGCCATCATCTCGCTGCTGATTAGCAAGCCGGTCGCCAAATGGAGCGCCGGCGTGCGCGTCATCAATCAGCCGCAAAACGCCGACGAAGCCTGGATCGTCGAGACCGTGCGCAAGCTGGCCGACAAGGCCCAGATCGGCATGCCCGAAGTCGGCATCTTTGAGGGCGAGCCCAATGCCTTCGCCACCGGCGCCTTCAAGAATTCTTCGCTGGTCGCGGTATCCACCGGCCTGCTGCAAGGCATGACCAAGGAAGAAATCGAAGCCGTGCTGGGCCACGAGATCGCCCACGTCGCCAACGGTGACATGGTCACCATGACCTTGATCCAGGGCGTGATGAACACCTTTGTGGTTTTCCTCTCGCGCGTGATCGGCTACGCCGTCGACAGCTTTTTGCGCCGCGGCAGCGACAGCAACTCCGGCCCCGGCATCGGCTATTACGTCAGCACCATCGTGCTGGACATCGTGCTGGGTTTTGCCGCCGCCATCGTGGTGGCCTGGTTCTCGCGCCAGCGTGAGTTCCGCGCCGATGCCGGCGCTGCGCAACTGATGGGCCGGCGCCAGCCCATGATGAACGCCCTGGCCCGCCTGGGCGGCATGCAGCCCGGCGAGTTGCCCAAGGCCGTGGCCGCCATGGGCATCACCGGCAGCATTGGCAAGCTGTTTGCCACGCACCCGCCAATTGAAGAGCGCATCGCGGCTTTGCAAAACAGCCAGGCTTAAAGATGAGAACCTGCTCACGGCCTAAACGGGGCCGCGCAAGCCCCTTCTCGGGATGGGATGCAAGGCGCGGTGCGACGCCCATAGTTCAGCTATGGGCTAGCGCCGCAACGCCGCAGACCGCCCGAGAAGGCGCTTGCCCTCCGGGTTGGGGTGAAATCGGGCGATTGAGCCACCCAGGCCCTTGCATGGGCATTAGCCCATGCGGCGTGCCCGGTTGGCCCACTCATCCCGATTGCACCGCAACGCGGCCCCGTTTAGGCCGTGAGCAGGTTCTGAGGGCGCCCCGCACAGGGCGCCCTTTTTTCTGCACGTAACTTTACGGGAGAGCAGTCATGAAAAACTGGATCAGGCAGAACCGCAGTTTTCTGGTGTTGCTGTTGTTGTTCGGGTTGTTTCGCACCGCGATCGCGGACTGGAATCCCATTCCCTCGGGCTCCATGCGGCCCAACCTGCTTGAAGGCGACGTCGTCTTCGTCAACCGCCTGGCCTACAACGTCAAGATCCCGCTGACTGACACGGTGCTGGCACGCACCGCCGACCCGCAGCGCGGCGATGTCGTCACTTTCTCCTCGCCGGTGGACGGCGTGCGCCTGATCAAGCGGCTGGTGGCTGTGCCGGGCGACGTGGTGGAAATGCGCGCCAAGGTGCTCATTATCAACGGGCAGGCGGCGCGTTATGAAGCGTTGGACACGGCGCTGGAGCCTGCCGGCCCTGTGGGTGTGCTGGTGGCCACGCACCTGAAAGAAACTACCGCCCAGGGGCAGCATGAAATCCAGTGGCTGGCGGGCGTGAAGGCCAAGGACGATTGGGGCCCGATCACTGTGCCCACGGACCAGTTCCTGATGCTGGGCGATAACCGCGACAACAGCGCCGATTCGCGCTACATCGGCCTGGTGCCGCGCCAGCTGCTGATAGGACGGGCCGAGCGCATCCTGGTGTCGGCCGACATTCTTGAAAAATGGCAGCCGCGCTTTGAACGCTTCGGCCGTTCGCTTTACTGACGCCCGCCAGTCTTACTGAGGCTGGGTCTCGCTGGCCCGCCGCGTGCGCTCCACCGCCTCGGCGACATCCGCTGTGGCCATGCCGTACATTTCGGCGAACTGCTCCACGGTTTTGCCGCTGGCCTCAAAGGCGCGCACCAGGGCTTCGCGTTTGGCGGCCCGCATCGCGATTTCGGCAAAGGCTTCGTCGAGCAGGGCGGTGGAGGTTTCATCCTGGGTGCGGATGCGCTCGGCGTACGCTTCGCGGCTCAGGCCGGAGGCTTCGATTGCCGCGACCAGCCGGGCGCGGACCTTGGGGCGCAAATCCTCTTTGGAGCGGGCCTGGCGGCGCCGGAAGACTTCCATGATGGCGTGGTGCACATGCTCGGGCGCCACAGGCTCCACGGGCTCGCCCTGCAGGTTGTGGCGCGGAAGGCCCGCCGCCACGCATTCAAGGTAGCGGGTCGAACGGGCGTGCAGGCCGAGCGCCACTTTCAACTCGTCCTTTTTGAACGCCTCGGGGTTCTCGGCCATCAGGTCCTGAAAAGCGCCCAGCTTGAGCGGCAGGAAACGGGCGCCGAACATTTTCGGGTAGAGCTCGAACAGCTTTTCCAGTACCGGATGGACTTCGCGCGTGCGCTGCTGCGGCGGGCCGGCGGGCCGGGCGCGTTGCTGGCCGCGGGGGCGCTGGGTGCGCGGGATGGGGGTGGTGGTGTCGGTCATGGGTGTGGGATGAAAAGTGAAATGCCGGTGTTCAGGCTGCCTGGCGCGGCCGATGGATGCGAAAGAGGTTGTCGGGAGTGACCGCGAAGTAGTCTGCCGGGCCGCCGCCGCGAAGAATGGGCTGGGCTGCAGCCGTGTCGTAAATACCGTCCTTGAGCAGGTGCCTGGCGATGTACACGCCGACGACTTCGCCCAGGACCAGCCAGGTCGGCACCGGCACGCCATTGGCGCCTTGCAGCTGCAGGATTTGCGTCAGCCTGCACTCGAAGGATACGGGGCTTTCCAGAACGCGCGGCGCGGCGATGCGCTGGGATGCCACGGGCGTGAGGCCGGCCAGCTCGAACTCGTTGACCTCGGGCGGCACCATTGCGCAGGATTGGTTCATGGCCTCGGCCAGCGGCCGTGTCGCCAGGTTCCAGCCGAATTCGCCGGTCTCGCGGATATTACGCAGGCTGTCCTTGGCGCCAATGCTGGAGAAGCCAATGATGGGTGGCGTGTAATTGAAGGCGTTGAAAAAACTGTAGGGCGCCAGGTTGAGCTGGCCTTTCGCATCCTGCGAAGAAATCCAGCCTATGGGCCGCGGCCCCACCATGGCGTTGAAGGGATCATGCGGCAGGCCGTGGCCATTGGCCGGTTCGTAGTAATGGAAATCGCCGGCAGCCATCATGCGGCCATCCGTTCCCGCTCGGCTTCTCGCAGCACACTGCGCGCCACGGCTTCGGCGACCTTGATGCCGTCCACCCCGGCCGACAAAATGCCGCCCGCGTAGCTGGCGCCTTCGCCGGCGGGGTAGAGGCCACGCACGTTGATGCTTTGCAAGTCTTCCCCGCGGCTGATCTTGATGGGGGAGGACGTGCGCGTCTCAACGCCGGTCAACACCGCGTCGTGGGTGTCAAAGCCCTTGATCTTTTTGCCGAACACCGGGAAAGCCTCGCGCATGGCAGCGATCGCATAGACGGGCAGGGCCGAGGACAGGTCGCCCAGGGTCACGCCCGGTTTGTACGAGGGCGTGATGCTGCCCAGCGCGGTCGAGGGTCGGCCGGCCAGGAAGTCGCCCACCAACTGCCCCGGGGCGTTGTAGTTGCCGCCGCCCAGCACAAAGGCGTGTGATTCGAGCTGGCGCTGCAGCGCGATGCCGGCCAGCGCATCGCCCGCTTCAAAGCCGGGGTAGTCGCGCGGGTCTATGCCTACCACGATGCCGGCATTGGCGTTGCGCTCGTTGCGCGAATACTGGCTCATGCCGTTGGTCACCACGCGTCCGGGCTCCGAGGTGGCGGCTACCACCGTGCCGCCCGGGCACATGCAAAAACTGTAGACCGAGCGGCCGTTGCTCGCGTGGTGCACCAGCTTGTATTCGGCCGCGCCCAGCGAGGGGTGGCCGGCATGGCGGCCCCAGCGCGCGCGGTCGATGATGCCTTGCGGGTGCTCGACCCGAAAGCCGATGGAAAAAGGTTTGGCCTCGATGTGCACGCCACGTTGGTACAGCATGGCGAAGGTGTCACGCGAGCTGTGGCCCAGCGCCATCACCACCTGGTCGGCGCGCATCTCGTGGCTTTGGCCCGCGGCCTGGTCCAGCACCGTGAGGCCCCGCAGTTGCTTGCCTTCGGGGCCGTCCTCAATCAACACGTCGGTCACGCGCTGCTCGAAGCGTATTTCGCCGCCCAGCGCGACGATTTGCGCACGCATGTTCTCGACCACCTTCACCAGTTTGAAAGTGCCGATGTGCGGATGCGCCTCGAACAGGATGTCGGCCGGCGCGCCGGCTTTGACGAACTCGTTCATCACCTTGCGGCCCAGGTGGCGCGGGTCCTTGATCTGGCTGTAGAGCTTGCCGTCGGAAAAAGTGCCGGCGCCGCCTTCACCGAACTGCACATTGGACTCGGGATTGAGCACGTTCTTGCGCCATAGGCCCCAGGTGTCGCGGGTGCGCTGGCGAACGGTCTTGCCGCGCTCCAGCACGATGGGCTTGAAGCCCATTTGCGCCAGCAGCAGCGCCGCGAACATGCCGCAGGGGCCGAAGCCGACGACGACAGGCCGCAGCGGCAGGCCGGCGGGCGCCTGGCCCACCGTGCGGTAGGCCATGTCGGGTGTGGGAAGGATATGCGGGTTGGCGGAGAACTTCGCCAGCAGCGCGTTCTCCTGGGCCGCGTCGGCCAGCGTCACATCGACGATGCAGACCTTCAGCAGGTCGGCCTTGCGGGCGTCGAAGCTGCGTTTGTGGATGTGGATGTTTTGCAGGGCGGCCGCCGGGATTCCCAGGGTTTTGGCCACCAGGGTGGGCAGGGCGTCGTCCGCGTGCTCCAGCGGAAGTTTGAGTTCGGTCAGGCGAATCATGGCAAGGGGCTCGTGTTGATCAAGCAGCCCGCATTTTAAAGGGCGGCCTGTGTCGGCGTCTTGCTGGCGGATAATAGGCCCCGTGAAGCCCGCCAGACCGCCGCTGGTGCGATCTGGGAAACCAGGCACTGGAGGAACGTCCGGACTGCACAGGACAGCGTAGGAGGTAACACCTCTCCACCGCGAGGTGAGGATCAGAGCAACAGAGACGAGTCGGCCTTGGGGTAACCCCGGGCCGGGTGAAACGGGCAATCTCTACGCGCAGCAATACCAAGTAGGCCAGCGTTGATGTGGTTCCGCAGAGCTGGCGGGTAGGTAGCATTGAGCCGCGGGGGCGACCCCCGGCCCAGATTAATGGCGGTCACACCGGGCTTTCTCCAAGGGGGCCCGGTGCACAGAATCCGGCTTATCGGCGGGCTTCACACTTTATTCGCGGGTTTGCCCCGGCGGGCCCATAGCTGGAACGCCAGGAAACCCACCACGCCCACATTGAGCAGCAGCACGCCGGCATTGATGGCACCGGGCCGGTGCGCCAGGTGGGCCAGCTCGAGCGGGATGTAAAGCGCCCCCGACAGCGCACCCAGCCATTCGGCCCAGGTTTTTTCCTTCCACAGTCCCCAGGCTTCCAGGAAGCGCACGGCGATGTAAGCCAGGGCCACCGGCGCGAGCGTGCGCAGGTCGATGGCACTGAGCAGGTCGGCATAGTGCAGCAGCAGCTTGGGGTAGGGCAGGGCCGGGTCGAGGTGAAAGCGCCACAGCAGCGCCACGGCCAGCCGGTGGATGTCGTGGTGCAGCAGTTCCAGCAGGCCTATGCCGGCCGCCAGCGCGGCCAGGCCCTTGGCGGCCTCAAAAACCGCAATGGCGCGCAGGGCACGCCTGCGGCCAGTGGGCGGGATCGTCTTGTCGGGAGTCATGCAGGCGCCGCGCAGGGGTAAAACCGGCGGCGCCCGAGGCGAATGGCCTTATTTGGAGGCTGCGGCCGCGGGGGCCTTGGCGCCTGCGCCGCCGAAGTACTTCGCGTAAATCTTGTCGTAGGTGCCGTCGGTCTTGATGTCGGCCAGGCCCTTGTTGAGCTTTTCCAGCAGCTCGGTGTTGCCCTTCTTCACGGCCAGGCCGTACTGCTCTGGGGAAAAGCTGGCGTCGGTGATGGTCTTGAACTGGGCACCGCTGTTGTTGTTGACGTAGTGCTCGACCACGCCGTTGTCGGCCACCACGGCGTCCACGCCGCCGGCTTCGAGTTCTTTCAGCGCCAGCGGCGTTGCTTCAAAACGCTTGATGTTGGCGCTGTCCTTGCCCTGCAGCTTGGTGATGACTTCATCGCCCGTGGTACCGTTCTGCACGCCGACCTTGAGTTTTTTCAGGTCGTTGAACTTGGCGATCTTCGAATCCTTCTTCACGGCGATCAGCTGCTGCGCGTCGAAGTAGGGCGTCGAGAAATCCATGGTCTGCTTGCGCTCGGCCGTGATGGTGATGGCGGATACCAGCAGGTCGCGGTCGCCTTGGTTGAGCGAGTTGAAAATGCCTTCCCACGGCGTGTTGATGAATTTCACTTCAATGCCGGCTTTTTTCGCCACGGCTTGCACGACCTCGATGTCGAAGCCGACGATTTCGCCTTTGTCGTTCTGCGATTCGAAAGGCACATAGGCGGCGTCTGTGCCCACCACATAGACCTTGGCGGCCGGCGCCGGCGCTGCTGCAGCGGGCGCGGAAGCGCTGGCAGCCGGTGCCGGCGGCTCCTGCTTGCCGCAGGCTGCCAGAACCAGGCCTGCCAGCAAAATGCCGGCGCTTTGAAGGAAATGTCGGGTCGAGATGGAAGACATGAAAACCTCGCTGAGTGTTGAAATATGTGAGTTCAAAATCCGCGGAAAGTCGAGCTGGTGGCCCGGTTCCCGGCGGGTATGAGAAAAAAAGTATAAACCGTGACCGCCAAAAGCCAAGCAAGTGGTGTGCCTGAGGCGACTGGCAGGCTTGCGGGAGCGGGCGCGCGGCCCTACAGATTGGCAAAGCCCTTAGAACCTGTTCACGGCCTAAACGGGGCCGCGTTGGGGTGCAATCGGGATGAGTGGGCCAACCGGGCACGCCGCATGGGCTAATGCCCATGCAAGGGCCTGGGTGGCTCAATCGCCCGATTTCACCCCAACCCGAAGGGCAAGTGCCTTCTCGGGCGGTCTGCGGCGTTGCGGCGCTAGCCCATAGGTGCACTATGGGCGTCGCGCCGCGCCTTGCATCCCATCCCGAGAAGGCGCTTGCGCGGCCCCGTTTAGGCCGTGAACAGGTTCTTAGACTCGATGCGCTCCACGTGCGCGAGCAGCGAGCGCTTGGCCACCGGCCAGATGCGCGGGTCCACGTCGTCGTAGGCGGCCGCGACCCAGTCGTCCATGGTGCCGTCCGGCCGGGCCCGCATCACGCCGATGATCTTGGCCTCGCGCTTGAGGCGGTGCGCCTTGAGCTGGGCAATCGCGGTTTTGGCCGCGCCTATCACATAGCCGTGCGCCGGGGCGATGAATTCAATCCGGTGTTCGTCGCAGGCCGCGCTGAGCGCATCCAGCGACTCGAGGTAGGCGTTCATGTCGCCGTCCGGCGGGTCGATCACGGTGGTGCTGCCATTGAGGATGTGGTCGCCGCTGAACAGCAGGCCGTCTTCCTCCAGCACCAGGCAGACGTGGTTGGCCGCATGGCCGGGCGTATGCAGCGCCTGCAGCGTGTGGCTGGTGGTTTCACCGTCCGGCCCTTTCCCCGAGAGCGTGAGGCGTTCCCGGTGCTGCAGCGCCCGGTCCGGCGTGAAAGTGCTGGCGCTGCGCGCGGTGGGCGCCGAGGGCAGGCCCAGAATGGGCGGGGCCGTGCGGCACAGGGCCTGCAGCGGTTTGGCCCCGGGGGAATGGTCGGGGTGCGAGTGCGTGCAGACAATCATGCGGATATCGCCACCGGCCGCCTGCCAGAGGCGCTGCAGGTGTTCGTGGTCGGCCGGCCCCGGGTCGATCACGATGTAGCCGCTGTCCGCGTCGCCGACAAGGTAGCTGTTGGTGCCCGGCCCGGTCATCACACCCGGGTTGGGGGCGGTCAGGCGGCTCACATTGCGCAGCAGCGCCACCGGCTGCGCGCTTTGCCAGTCCAGCGTGTGCACGATCTGCCCGTCGGGACAGGTCAGCGCGAGTTCGCCATAGGGCGCTTCGTGTTCCATGTAGCGCGCTTCCTTGCCCGCCAGCAGGCCGGCGCGCGGGCAGGAGGTCCAGAGCGGGATTTCAGACGCGCAGGCGGCCAGCACCGCGTCGACGTCCGCATGGTGCTGCAGCTTTTCCAGCGTGCGTATGGTAGGGAAGATGATGAAAAAATCGCCCGCCGCGTGCCGCGCCAGCGCCTCGGCCGGCCGCACCCAGACCGGCTCGAACTGCTCGGCCTCGTCGGCCACCGGGCTCTGGCCCTCGGGCATGCGCGCCACCAGAAAAGGCACGTCGAAGCGCCGCGGCAGGTCGCGGTCGGTGATCCAGTGCGCCAGCACAAACACCTCGTCGCCCGCCAGCGTGAGCCCGCGCTCGCGGCATTGCGCGGCAAAGGGCGCCTTGCGGTCCAGGGCCGCGATGTCCGCCGTGCTGGCATGGCTGCCATCCGCATGGCGCGCCAGCAGCACACCCAGCTCCTCAAAACTTTCCCGGATCGCCGCGATGGCCTGCGTCAGGTGCAGATCGCCTTGCGTGGCCCGCCGCGTCGACTGGGCATGCGCCTGCGCGTCTGCCGCATCAATACCGCCACCGGGGAAGACATAGGCGCCAGGCGCGAAACTCGCCGTCATCGAGCGGCGCGTCATCAACACCTCTATGCCCTGGGGGGTGTCGCGCAGCAGCAGGACGGTGGCTGCGGGGCGCAATGGGGCGGGGTCGCGGTGGGGGTGGAGTTGTTGAGAGGGGCGGGGCATGGTTTGGATTATGGCTTTTGGAGGTGGTTCTTGCTGTGGCGGGGCGCTCCCGGCAGAGAAGCACAGATAATCCGAAGAATGCGAATCCGATTCACCAAGATGCAAGGCGCGGGCAACGATTTCGTCATGCTCGACGAAACCCGGGGCCCGCTGGGCCTGAGCACCGCCCAGTACCGTTTCCTCGCCGACCGCCATTTCGGCGTCGGTGCCGACCAGATCCTCACGGTGCGGCCTTCGCCCGCGGAAGGCATTGACTTCGAGTACGTGATCCACAACGCCGACGGCGGCGAGGTGGAGCAGTGCGGCAACGGCGCGCGCTGTTTTGTGCGTTTTGTGCGCGAGCAGGGGCTCACGAGCAAGGACGTCGTGCGGGTCAAGACCCTGAGCGGTGTCATCGAGCCGCGCATGCAGGCCGACGGGCGCGTCACGGTCGACATGGGGGCGCCGGTGTTTGAGCCGGTGCGCGTCCCGTTTGACGCTGCCGGCCTGGCGCCCGTGGCGCAAGGTTCATGGGAGAAATGGCCGCTGGCACTGCCAGGGCAGGCACAGGCGGCGCCGCTTTTTATAGGCGCGCTGTCCATGGGCAACCCGCATGCGGTGCAACTGGTGGATAACGTCGATACTGCGCCGGTGCTGCAAACCGGCCCGCTGATCGAGAACCATGCGCGCTTTCCGCGCCGCGTGAACGCCGGCTTTATGCAGGTGGTCTCGCGCGGGCAGATACGTTTGCGCGTCTATGAGCGCGGCGTGGGTGAGACGCTGGCCTGCGGCACGGGCGCTTGTGCGGCCGTGGTGGCGGGCATACGCTGGGGCCTGCTGGATGCGAAAGTGGATGTCATGACGCGGGGCGGCCAGCTGACCATCGAATGGCCGGGCAAGCTCGATGCGCCTGTCATGATGACGGGGCCGGCGACCACGGTGTTCGAGTCCGAGATCGACATTCCCGACGGAGTCTGAAAACGGTCTTTCCACGAAAGCGGATGTAACGCGGGCAGCCTGCGCCTTTGCGTTCGCCACAAAACTGAGGACAATCCCCGACATGAATCCAACCGAACATCCCATCACCGAAGACGACATCGCCAATTTCCTGGCCAATACGCCCGATTTCTTCGAGCGCCATGCCGAGTTGCTGGCTTCGGTGCAGCTGTCCAGCGGCCACGGCAACCGCGCCGTCAGCCTGCAGGAGCGCCAGGCGCTGATGCTGCGCGAAAAAATCAAGGGCCTGGAAACACGCATGGTCGAGATGATCCGCCACGGCCAGGACAACGTCGGCATTGCCGACAAGATGCAGCGCTGGACGCGCAAGCTGCTGCAGGCCGCGCAGGCGCGCGACCTGCCGGGCGCGGTGGTTGAGGGCATCACCACCGAGTTCCTGATTCCGCAGGCCGCGATCAAGGTTTGGGACGTGAACGGTATTTTTTCGGACGAAAGTTTCGCCACCGGCGTGAGCGAGGACGCCAAGGCCTTTGCCTCCTCGCTGGGCGCGCCTTATTGCGGCGTCAATTCGGGCTTTGAGGCCGCCGGCTGGCTGCCCGAGCCCGCGGTGGCGCTGTCGATGGCGATGATCCCGCTGCGCGCCGCGCCGGGTGCGGATGCGTCCGGCCTGCTGGTGCTGGCCTCGCCCGACCCCGAACGCTTTCACAGCGGCATGGGCACCGATTTCCTCGAGCGCCTGGGCGAACTCGCCAGCGCGGCGCTGACACGGCTGCGGCCCCAGCCGGCGGCCGCCTAATAAACACCACGGCCATGGCGCAGGCATCCCCTCCCGCGCCGGCCCTGCCGCCTTCGCATCCGCTGGTCGAGCGCTACCTCGAGCATGTGCGCGTGGAAAAGCGACTGGCTTCGCGCACCGTGGAGCTGTATGCGCTGGACCTGCAAAAACTCGAGGCCAACGCCGGCCAGGCCGGCGTGGCGCTGACCGAGGTGCAAAACATCCACATGCGGCGCTGGGTGGCGCAAATGCACGGCGCTGGGCGCAGCGGCCGCGGCATCGCGCTGATCCTCTCGGGCTGGCGCGGCTTTTACACCTGGCTGGGCCGCGAGGGCCTGATCAAGGGCAACCCGGTGCAGGACGTGCGCGCCCCCAAGGCCGCCAAGCCCCTGCCCAAGGCGCTGAGCGTGGACGAGGCCGTGCAACTGGCCGCTTATGACGCCGACGCCGCCCAAGGCGACCCGATGCTGGCGCTGCGTGACCAGTGCATCACCGAACTGCTGTACGGCTGCGGGCTGCGCATCGCCGAGCTTGTGGGGCTGGATGTGCGGGCCAGCGCCCAGGCGCGCGGCTGGGTAGACCTGGATGCGGCCGAGGCCCATGTGCTCGGCAAGGGGTCCAAGCGGCGCAGCGTGCCGGTGGGTCATGCGGCCTTGCAGGTGCTGCGCCAGTGGCTGGCGGCGCGCAGCGGCTGGGCGCGTGAGGACCACGCCCTGTTCATCAACCAGCGCGGCACGCGCCTGACGCCGCAGCACATACGCGTGCGCCTGAAGCAGCGCTCGCTGAAGGCCGGGCTGGCCACGCCTGTGCATCCGCACATGCTGCGCCATTCCTTCGCCAGCCACGTGCTGCAGTCCAGCGGCGACCTGCGCGCGGTGCAGGAATTGCTGGGCCACGCCAACATCACGACCACACAGGTCTACACGCGGCTGGATTTCCAGCACCTGGCCAAGGTGTATGACGCGGCGCATCCGCGGGCGGTGTCCAAGGCCGGCACGGGCATGCCGGCGCCGGCGTTGCCGGTTGAAGCCGGCCATGCCCCGAAAGCGGCCCAAAAAGCCGCGGGCCCGGCCAAGGGCAAAACCTGAGCGGGCCGCTCAGGCCGCCTTGGGCCGGTCGCGCCGCACCGGCCGCAGGGGCTGCGGCTCCCCGAGCATGAACACTGCGCGCTTGCCCTCGGCGGGCGCGGCGGCCAGGCGCTCTTCGAGCTGCGTCAGCAGGCCCTGCGCATTGGAGCCCTGGTGGGGCACCAGCGCATAGGCCACGTGCACCTGCGCCACGCAGTCCACATGCAGGCCCTTGTAGGGCATCAGGCAGCGCGCCACGATGCGCGGTCCCAGCGTGCCGGCGTCTTCCGCGTTGAACGGGCCTTCCACCAGCATGCCGAAGCGCCGCTCCGACAGCCGCGCGGCGCTGTCGATTTCGCGCGCGGTGGACAACAGGCGCTCGGCCACGCGCAGGGGCAGCTCCTCGGCCGCCTTGCGCCCGAAGTCGCGCTGGATCTGCTCGGTGTTGACCAGGTCGATGATCATCACCGCACTTTGGTGGCGCAGCCGCTCGGAGCGCGCGATCATGCGGATCAGGCGTTCGGCGAACACATGGCCGTTGATCAGGCCGGTGGCCGGGTCGACCCGGTCCAGGCCCTGGATGCGGCGTATGTTTTCGCGGCGCTGCTGGCTGCGCAGCATCAACACCAGCATGACGATGGGCAGGTGCAGCGCCACGCCCAGCTGCATGCCGTGCTGGGTCAGAAAGCCTATGGGCACCAGCTCGGCGTTGCGCGCCATGGTCCAGCCGGCGGCGACCAGCACGGGCACATAGGCCAGCATCAGCCAGGGCGCGAAGCGGTCGCCGCGCCGCCAGGCCCAGCCCATGACCAGCATGCCGCTGAACTGCAGGATCAGCATGATGGGGATGAACACGTCCATGCGGGAGGCGGCCGGCAGCAGTGCCAGCAGCACCGCCACCAGCGCGCCCAGCGCGGCCTGGCCCACCATCAGCCAGTGCAGGCGCGGCGAGCGTTCGGGCAGGGCCACAGCCGCCGATATGAAAAGCAGCGTGGCCGAGACCGTCAGCATGGGCAGCACCGAGGTCGCGACGTCGCTCCAGCCGGGCCAGGCCGGCCACAGGTGCAGGCCGGCGATGCCGGTGACGGTGGCCTGGGTCAGCGCCAGCAGGGTCACGCACAAGGCATAAAAGCCATAGGCGGTGTCGCGCAGCGATACGGCGCCCAGCGCGGAAATCAGCGCGGCCAGGCCGGCCAGGCCAAAGAAAATGCCCAGGATCAGCGAGACGCGCTGCTCGGAGTAGCTGAGCCGGCCTTCGCTGATGAACTGCAGCGGGGCGCTGAAAGCGTGGCCGTTTTCCAGGCGCAGCAGGTAATTGGAGGGGGTTTCGGCCGACAGCGCGATGGGCAGTAGCGGGTGGCGGTGCGGCACCGGCCAGGTGTTGACCGCCACGAGGTCGCCGGCGCGCTGCTCGTTCCACTGGCCGGCGCCGTCCAGCGTGTACAGCGACGCCCGGTCTATGGACGGGTAGGGCACCTCGAGGTACCAGCGTTCGCTGTCGGGCGCGGGCGGCACGTTGAAGCGCACCCACATCGAGGAACCGCTGGTGACCGGGTAGATCGCGTCGGCGCGCGTAGGCTTCCAGGGGATGTCGGGCGTGGCAGCGACCTGCTCGGGCGTGAATTTGCCCGAGGTGTCTATCCAGTAGTCGCCCCAGTCCTGCAGGGCCACCGGCTGTATCTGGGCGTCCAGGTCCAGCACCGTGCGCGAGCGGGCGTCCAGGCTGGTGAGCGCCAGCAGCGAACCCATCAACAGGCTCATCGCCAGGCCCAGCAACAGGGTGCGTAGGGCCGCAGGCCTGCGAACCACAGCGCCCGTAAGTGGCCTGGTTTTCTTGAGTCGCAGGAAAAAGTAATCAAAAATCATTAATTTACGATTGTCGCAAACTTTCCGGAAACGACCGCCACGAGTTTAGAGAGCTGTTTCGGTGGCTGTTTGTGCGAGGGATGGCGCGGTCGCAGAGGGCTTGTACAGCCTGCCACGACAATAGCACCATGAAAACACTTCGATTGCGGGATGGCAAGGAGCGCTCCCTGCTGCGGCGCCACCCCTGGATTTTTGACGGCGCCATCGCCAAGGGCGGCGGCGATGCCGGCGAAACGGTGCGGGTGGAAAGCCACGCCGGCCAGTTCCTGGGCTGGGCGGCCTTCAGCCCGGCCTCCAAGATCCGCGCGCGGGTCTGGAGTTTTGACGAGGCCCAGCGCATAGACGCGGCTTTTTTTGCGGCCCGCATTGCCCAGGCCCTGAAAGCCAGGGAGCGCTTCGACATCCAGAGCGACGGCCGGCGCCTGGTCCATGGCGAATCCGACGGCCTGCCGGGCCTGGTGGTGGACCGCTACGGCGACACCCTGGTCGCCCAGTTTTCCAGTTGCGGCGCGGAAAAGTGGAAAAGCGTGATCGTCGACGCTTTGCTGGCCCAGACCGGGCTGACCCGCCTCTATGAGCGTTCCGACGCGAGTTCGCGCGCGCTGGAGGGTCTGCCCGAGGTCACCGGCTGGCTGAAGGGCTCGGGCGAGACCGGCATCACCATCAGCGAACACGGCTGGAAGCTCAGCCTGGACATCGCCGAAGGCCACAAAACCGGTTTTTACCTGGACCAGCGCGACAGCCGGCAGAAGTTCGCGGCCTACACGCGCCGGCTCCAATTCGGCCAGGTCCTCAACTGCTACTGCTACACCGGCGGCTTCACCGTGGCTGCGCTGGCCGGCGGTGCCGGGCACGTCACCTCCATCGACTCGTCGGCCCCGGCGATTGAGCGGGCCCGGGCCAATGTGGCGCTCAACGGCTTTGACGCCGGCCGCACCACCTTGCTCGACGCCGACGTGAACGCCTCGTTGCGCCAGTACCAGAAGGAGGGCCGGACCTTCGACGCCATCGTGCTGGACCCGCCCAAGTTCGCGCCCACCGTGACGCATGCCGAACGCGCCGCCCGCGCCTACAAGGACATCAACCGCCTGGCGCTGTCCATCCTGTCGCCGGGCGGCGTGCTGTTCACCTATTCGTGCTCGGGCGGCATCAGCGCCGACCTGTTCCACAAGATCGTGGCCTCGGCCGGCACGGACGCCGGCGTGGACGCCTTTATTTCGGAGCGCATGGGCGGCGCGCCCGACCACCCCATGACGGTGGCCTTCCCGGAGGGCGAATACCTCAAGGGGCTGGTGCTGGTGAAGCGGGCGGCTGGCTAGGGCTTGACAGCCTCTGTAAAGTAACTGTTGGCCGAGGTGGTATTCGCCGCGCCCCTGTGAAGGGCTTGAAGCCACCGCTAAACTCCCCAGCTTGGGTTTTCGCGGCCCGCCCGCCTTCCCGCAACCTTCCGTTTTTAGGTAGACACCATGAGCTTGATCCCCGTCACCATCCTCACCGGCTTTCTGGGCTCCGGCAAGACCACGTTGCTCAAGCGCGTGCTGACCGAGGCGCACGGCCAGAAGATCGCCGTCATCGAGAATGAATTCGGCGAGGAAAACATCGACAACGACATCCTGGTCAACGACACCACGGAAAACATCATCCAGATGAACAACGGCTGCATCTGCTGCTCCATCCGCGAAGACCTGCGGGAGACGCTGCAACTGCTGGCCGCCAAGAAGCGCAAGGGGCTGCTCGACTTTGACCGCGTGGTCATAGAAACCACGGGCCTCGCCGACCCCGGCCCGGTGGCGCAGACCTTTTTCATGGACGAGGAAGTCGCCGAGCAGTACCTGCTGGACTCCATCCTGACCCTGGTGGACGCCAAGCACGCCGCCGGCCAGCTCAACGACCGCCAGGAGGCGCGCCGCCAGGTCGGTTTCGCCGACCAGATCTTCATCAGCAAGTCGGACCTGGTCGCCAAGGACGAGGTTGAGGCGCTGATGCACCGGCTCAAGCACATGAACCCGCGCGCGCCGCAGACCGCGGTGCATTTCGGCGAGGTGGCGATCAAGGACGTGTTCGACCTGCGCGGCTTCAACCTCAACGCCAAGCTGGACATAGACCCCGATTTCCTCAAGGAAGACGAGCACGCCGGCCACGACCACGACCATGAACACGGCGAGCATTGCGACCACCCCTCCCATGCCCATGACGGGCATGAGGGCCACGGCCACCATCACCACCATGACGACGACGTCAAGAGTTTTGTCTTTCGCTCCGACAAGGCTTTCAGCCCGGCCAAGCTCGAGGATTTCCTGGGCGCGGTGGTCAATATCTACGGCCCGCGCATGCTGCGCTACAAGGGCGTGCTGAACATGGAAGGCACCGACCGCAAGGTGATTTTCCAGGGCGTGCACCAGCTCATGGGCAGCGACCTGGGCCCCGCCTGGGCCGAGGGCGAGAAGAAAAACAGCAAGATGGTGTTCATCGGCATCGACCTGCCCAAAGATATTTTTGTGCAGGGCCTGGAGCAGTGCCTGGTTTGAGGTAGGCTGTCCGCCTGTAGCCTAATAAAAGGCGGAGGGCTTCATGTTTGTCTCGATTCTCCAACGATTTGTTTTTCGGGTGTCACAGGGCGCTGGCCAGCCGCTACAATCGCGCGCCGACCAAAATACCCGAAAAATCGAATCGGGAGGCCAGTCAGGCCTAAAACCGGTTAAAAAGCGGGTTGAGGGCCGCGATTTAGCGTTTTTCAGGACTGGCAAACAACGGATAAGGCAGACATACCAGGAAATCTGGCTACAGCTAGGGTTGGGCTGCCGTACAGCGGCAGTCTGGCCAGGAAGCCGCCCTAGAGGCCTCAGGGCCGTCCCAAGGCTGCTTTCCAGAGGAGACACATTGTGAAAGCCCCAGCGAAGAAGACCAAGACACCCGCCAAGGCTGCAGCCAAACCGGCCGCCAAGACAGCCGTGAAAGCCAAGCCGGCAGCCAAAGCGGCCGCCAAGGCCGTGAAAAAAGTGGCCAAGCCTGTCGCCAAAGCCAAGCCGGCGCCCAAACCCGCCGCGAAAAAGGCCGTCAAGCCGGCGCCCAAGGCTGCCGCCCCCAAAAAACCTGCCGCAGCCGTCAAGAAAACCGCTGCCAAGCCTGTGCCTTCCAAGGCCAAGGCCGTCGCCAAACCCGCAAAGCCAGTGCCCAAAACCACACCGAAACCCGCCGCAAAACCGGCTGCCAAACCCCCTGTGGTGAAGGCCGCCGCCAAGCCAGCCGTGGTTGCCCCCGCGCCGGCGCCAGCGCCGGCTCCCGCTCCCGCTCCCGTGATGTCCGGGCTCATGGCCCCGCCTCCCCTGAAGCCCGGGCGGCGCAGCTCGGCCCGGGTCGCCACCCAATCACCCCCTCCCGCACCCATGGTGCCAACCCATGCGCCCGACGCAGCCAAAGCCAGTTACTCCACAATGACCGAACGCGTGATCGCGCCGCCACCCCAGGCGGCGGCCAAAAAAGACCCCAAGCTTGCCAACAACTGGAAGACCAAATCCGCCGAGCAGCTGACCGACGACGAAGTCAAGGCCATGCCCGACTCCGAGTACATGAACGAAAAGCAGCTGGCCTTCTTTCGCCACAAGCTGTCGGTGCTCAAGCAGGACATCCACAACAGCGCCGGCGAAACCACCGAACACCTGCGTGAAGACACCGTCGTGGTGCCCGACCCGGCCGACCGCGCCACCATCGAGGAAGAGCACGCCCTTGAATTGCGCACCCGCGACCGCGAGCGCAAGCTGCTCAAGAAAATCGAGCAATCGATTGCCCGCATCGACTCCGGCGACTACGGCTACTGCGACGAGACCGGCGAACCCATCGGTGTGGGCCGGCTGATCGCCCGTCCCACGGCCAACCTGTCCCTGGAAGCCCAGCAGCGCCGGGAGCTTAAACAAAAGATGTTTGGCGATTGACGCCAGGCCACCGATAGAAGTATTTTTAGTCGTCCGACCATGTCCAAAGAAGATACCGCTTCAGGCCTGCTGTCCAAGATGGTGAAGTTCGTCCGGAATCCGGCCACGAACTGGGCCGACCTGGACGCGGCGGCCACGGACCGGGACGAAGCCATGAGCAAGCAGTTGCTCAAGGAAATGATAGAGCGCAAGCGGCAGAACGATTTCGTGCGCAAGCGCGAATTCGACATGCTGCGCAAGATGCGCAAGCGCGAGGCCATGGTGGGCGTGGGCCAGGACCCGACCGGGCGGCCCTCCTTCTTCCAGAGCAGCATGCCGTCCAAGCCGGACGACAGGGCCACCACGCTCAAGAAGATCGACGAGATCGAAGCGCAGATGTCCATGCAGTGGTGGAAAACCAAGAATGGCGGGATTCCCGACAGCACCCCGCCGCATGCCTCGCCCACGGGCGCCAGGAATCCCTCGGTGCAGGCGCCGCTGCTGGACAACGCCTTGCCGACCGCCTACCGGGCCACGGCCCCGGCGGGCCTGCAAACCCCGGGCTTTAAAAGACCCGAGCCGACGGAGGCCGCGCCGCTGGACGCTTCGCCCACCGCGCCCGATTCCTTGTCCATCGCGCTCGCGGAAGCGCGTGCCGGCGGTACGCCGGCAGCCAGGCCAGCCGCTCCACCCCCCGTGCCGGCCCCCGCCGCTCCCGCCGCTCCTGCTCCCGCGCCTGTTGGCTTGCCGGGCGGGCTGGCGGGTATCAGCGCCCGCAGCGATGACGGCAGCTCCGGTTTTTCGCATTCCAAATTCAGCGCCGTCGATGTCGATGAAGGCGTCGAGCATGACGCCGAACTCGAAGAGGCGGCCATCCGCTTTGCCAACGGCGACGACGCCGGGGCCGAAGCCGGCCTGCTCGAAATCCTGGCCCCGAACGGTTCGCGCACCGGCCATGCCGATACCTGGCTGACGCTGTTCGACCTGTACCGCGCGACGGCCCAGCAAGACAAGTTCGAAACCGCCGCCATCCAGTTCGTCGAGCGTTTTGACCGGTCGGCGCCGCAATGGTTTTCCATGCCCGACATGGTGAAAAAACTCACCGAACCGGCAGGCGGCAAGGCCAGCAACGGCCCCGCCGCCGACTGGGTGTGCCCCTCCACACTGGGCATACAGACGGTGGCCACGCTCAAGGCGGCCATGGCCAAGGCGCCCATGCCGTGGCGACTGGACTGGAAAAACCTCAAAACCATCGAAGCCGCCGCGGTGGAGCCGCTTTACAAGGTTTTCAGCGGCTGGGCAGCCCAGCCCGTCCAGTTGCGTTTCATGGGCGATGCGCAGCTGCAGAAGGTGCTGCAGGATGCCACGCCTTCGGGCAGCCGCGACACGGTCCAGGCCTGGTGGCTTTTGCGCATGGAGGCGCTGCGTGTCACGCACCGGCCCGACGACTTCGAGCTCGCGGCGCTCGACTTCTGCGTCACCTATGAAGTCTCCCCGCCGGCCTGGGACAGCGCACGCTGCGAATACAAGCCCATAGACGCCCAGGGTGGCGTTTTGAGCGGCCAGGCCATCATCGGCGACGTCTACCGCGACTCGGTGCCTTCCAGCCTCAGCGCCATCGAGGGCGACACCCAGATGGATGCGCCGAGTTCGCAGATGAGCAACCTGTTGTCGGTGGAGCTGTCCGGCCAGGTGCAGGGCGACGCGATCGCGGTGCTCGACAAGCTCGAGGCCAAGTTGATGGGTGCGGACATGATGCTGATCTCCTGCTCCAAGCTGATACGCGTGGATTTTTCCGCGGCGGGGACGCTGCTGAACTGGGTATCGGCCCGCGAGGCCGAGAACCGCGCGGTGCAGTTTTCCGATGTCAACCGCCTCGTGGCCGCTTTCTTCAATGTGATCGGCATCACCGAACACGCCAGGGTCATGGTCCGCGTCGACTGACGCCGTCCCACTCTGTCTGCAGTCCCGCGCAGGGGCTGTTCAACCGGCTTTGACGGCCCGAGTCACCCGCAATGGGCCTGGCGCTGCCCGGGCTTTCCCTCTTTCATCCCTGATGGCGCGCCTCGTGCCGTGTTTTTTCGCGCTTGCCCGCGGCTGTCGCGCGCGATGCGGCCGCGAAAAAGGGAAATAGTCCCGCTTTGCGCACCGCTGTCTCGGCCTGGGGACTTTTGCCTTAAAGCAATACTTTCATTGCATCGGCTAAGTGCTTAATTTAGAACACTTTTTGATTTTGGCTTCGCATCCAAAGAAGCTTCTAAGTCCTTGATTTCATTGAAAAAATTTGTTTCAAATCCCTTGTTTGCAAATGGTTTCCTGCTAAAGTGGGAAGAAGTGCAATTTAGTGGTGAAAAGTGTTTTCCAAAGGTTTGTAGCAGTGTTTCAAGGCGCCTCATCGTTAGCTCTCGATACCAAGGGTCGGCTCTCCGTGCCGACCCGGCATCGTGACGTGCTGAGCGCCACCGCTTCGGGCCAGCTCACCATCACCAAGCACCCGCACGGCTGCCTCATGATTTTCCCTCGCAACGAGTGGGAAAAATTCCGCGAGCGCATCGCCTCGCTGCCGATGCAGGCACAGTGGTGGAAGCGCATCTTTCTCGGCAACGCCATGGACGTGGACATGGACGCCACCGGCCGCGTGCTGGTGTCGCCTGAACTGCGCACGGCGGCGGGCATCAGCAAGGACACGGTGCTGCTGGGCATGGGCAGCTACTTCGAGCTCTGGGATGCCGCCACCTACGCGGCCCAGGAAGCCGAGCAGATGAAGGGCGAAATGCCCGATGTCTTCAGAGACTTTTCGTTCTGAAAGAAGACGGTGAACGGCACATGGATACACCGTACCGTCCTGTTGAACGAAGCCATAGCGGCGCTTCTTGTCAACCCGGACGGCCACTACGTCGACGCGACCTTCGGGCGCGGCGGCCATTCACGGCTGTTGCTGTCGCAACTCTCGCCCCAAGGGCGGCTCACCGCCTTCGACAAAGACCTCGACGCCATCGCCGAGGCGCAGACCATCACCGACCCGCGCTTTTCGATCCGCCACGAGGGCTTCATGCAACTGGGCCAGCTGCCCGCCGCCAGCGCGGACGGCGTGCTGATGGACCTGGGCGTGAGCTCGCCGCAGATCGACAACCCGGAGCGCGGATTTTCGTTTCGGCAGGAGGGGCCGCTGGACATGCGCATGGACACCACGCGTGGCCAGAGCGTGGCCGAGTGGCTGGTGGATGCATCCATAGAAACCATGGCGGAGGTGATTCGTGAATATGGCGAAGAACGGTTTGCTCAACAGATTGCAAAGGCGATTGATCGTCGCCGACAGGAACGGGGCCCTCTTCGAACCACCGCTGAGCTGGCCGAAGTCGTGGCTGGCGCGGTCAAAACCCGCGAGCCGGGCAAGGACCCTGCAACGCGCACATTTCAGGCTCTTCGGATTTTCATCAACGCCGAGCTTGAAGAGCTGCAACAGGCGCTAGCCGCGTCGCTGAAAGTTCTCCGACCGGGAGGCCGTCTGGTGGTGATCAGTTTTCATTCGCTCGAAGACCGCATCGTCAAACAGTTCATCGCCGCGCATTCGCGCGAGGTGTTCGACCGCCGCGCGCCTTTCGCCGAACCCAAGGCCATGCAGCTCAAGGCCCTGGGCCGCACCAAGCCCAGCGAGCAGGAGGTGGAAGGCAACCCGCGCTCGCGCAGCGCTGTGATGCGCGTTGCCGAACGCACAGAGGTGGCCGCATGAAGGCCGGAGCACAGTCATGGCCAGGCTGAACCTCGTGCTGCTCCTTGCCGTGCTGGCCAGCGCGCTTTACCTCGTGCGCACTCAGTACGAGTCGCGCCGCCTGTATGTCGAGCTTGAAAAGGCGACGGCCGAGGCGCGGAAAATCGAAATGGACAACGAGCGCCTGCAGGTGGAAAAGCGCGCCCAGGCCACGCCCCTGAAGGTCGAGAAGCTGGCCAAGGAGCGCCTGCAGATGCGCACGGTGACGCCGGCCATCACCCAGTACGTGACCTACAAGGACGCCCCGGCCGCTGCGGCCGTTGCGGCCTCCGCCGCGGAAGGCGCCAGGCCATGAGCCGCAGCGTGCTTTATTCGTCCAGCCCCCTGCTGGCCAGCAAGACACCGGTCTGGCGCAGCAAGTTCATCGTGGCCGGCATCGCGCTGGCCTTTGCCGGGCTGGCCGGCCGGGCGGCCTACATCCAGATTTTCGGCAATGAGTTCTTCCAGAAGCAGGGCGAGGTGCGCTTTGCCCGCACGCTGGAGCTGCCCGCCAACCGCGGCCGCATCCTGGACCGCAACGGCCTGATCCTCGCGTCCAGCGTGCCGGCCTCCAGCATCTGGGCCATTCCCGAAGACGTGCAGGCCAGCAAGGCGCAACTTGCCGAACTGGCCACGCTGCTGGAAATGCCGCTGGCGGACATCAACAAGAAGCTGGGCGACGAGGACAAGACCTTTGTCTGGCTCAAGCGCCAGGTCGACGAGCCGGTGGCGCAAAAAATCCATGCGATCGGCATCAAGGGCATTTACCAGCGCAAGGAGTACAAGCGCCAGTATCCCGAAGGTGAAACCACGGCCCACGTGGTGGGCTTTACCAACGTCGAGGACCGCGGCCAGGAGGGCATCGAGCTGGCCTTCAACAAGGACCTGGCGGGCAAGGCCGGTTCGCGCCGCGTGATCAAGGACCGCCTGGGCCGCGTCGTCGAGGACGTCGGCGAGCAGATGCCTCCCGTCGAAGGCAAGGACATCCAGCTCAGCATAGACAGCAAGGTGCAGTTCTTTGCCTACCAGAAGCTGCGCGACGCGGTCATCGCGCGCAAGGCCAAGGCCGGCAGCGTCGTGGTGCTGGACTCCACCACCGGTGAGGTGCTGGCGCTGGTGAACTATCCCAGTTACGTGCCCGACAGGCGGAAAAACCTGACCGGCGAGCAACTGCGCAACCGCGCCCTCACCGACACCTTTGAACCCGGTTCCACGATGAAACCGATCACGGTGGCCATGGCGCTGGAAGCCGGGCGCATCAAGCCGCAAACCATCATCGAAACCGGTCCCGGCCGCTACAGCCTGGGCGGCTTCACCATCAGCGACACCCACAACTACGGGACGCTGACGGTCGAGGGCGTCATCCAGAAGTCCAGCAACGTCGGGGCGCTGAAGATCGCCCAGAAGATGAGCCCGCAGGAAATGTGGGAAACCTATATGGCGCTGGGTTACGGGCAAAAACCGCAGATCCAGTTTCCCGGCGCGGTCACGGGGCGTGTGCGGCCCTGGAAAACCTGGCGCCCCGTCGAGCAGGCGACCATGGCCTACGGCTACGGGCTGTCGGCCTCGCTGTTCCAGATGGCGCACTCCTACACCGCGTTCGCGCACGACGGCCAGATCATTCCCGTCACCATGCTCAAGAGCAGCGAGCCCGCGGTGGGCGTGCAGGTTTTTTCCGCGGCGAACGCGCATGCCGTTCGCCGCATGCTGCAGATGGCCGCCGCCCCCGGCGGCACCGGCCCGCTGGCGCAAACAGTCGGTTATTCGGTGGGCGGCAAGTCGGGAACGGCGCACAAGCAGGTCGGCAAAGGTTATGCCACCAACAAGTACCGCGCCTGGTTCACCGGCATGGCGCCCATAGAGGCCCCGCGCATCATCGTCGGCGTGATGATCGACGAGCCCAGCGACGGCAACTACTTCGGCGGCGTGGCCGCCGCGCCTGTTTTCAGCGAAGTCGTGCAGCAGACCCTGCGCATGATGGGCGTGCAGCCCGACATGAGCGTCAAGCCGCAGATCACCACCCAGGCCGTGGAGGAGTCGTTTTGAGCACGCAGCTCCACACCCCTGAGCAGGCCGCCGGCTGGCTGCGCGAGCGCGTGAGCGGCAGCCTGCGCACGGACAGCCGCAAGCTCGCCCGGGGCGACGGTTTTATCGCCTGGCCCGGCGCCGCCACCGACGGGCGCAAATTCGTGGGCGCCGCGCTGGAAGCGGGCGCCCTTGCCTGCCTGGTCGAGCAGGAGGGCGCGGCGGCCTACGGCTTGCAGGACGCCAAGGTCGCGGAATATGCCGGCCTCAAGGCCGCCACCGGCCCCATCGCCGCGGCTTATTTCAATGAGCCCAGCCGTCAGCTGCGCATTTGCGCCGTCACCGGCACCAACGGCAAAACCTCCACCGCCTGGTGGCTGGCGCAGGCCCAGGGCCGGCTGGGGCGCAAATGCGGCCTTATCGGCACGCTGGGCACAGGCGAGCCCGGCGCCATGGTGTCCAACGGCCTGACCACGCCCGACCCGGTGCTGCTGCAGCAGGAATTGCGGCGTTTCGCCGACCAGGGTTTTGTCGCCTGCGCGCTGGAGGCTTCCTCCATAGGCGTGGTCGAGCATCGCCTGGACGCGACCGCCATCGAGGTCGCCATCTTCACCAATTTCACGCAGGACCACCTCGACTACCACGCCTCCATGGAGGCCTACTGGGAGGCCAAGGCCGCGCTGTTCGGCTGGCCCGGCCTGAAGGCGGCGGTCGTCAACATCGACGACGCCAAGGGCGATGAACTCAAGGACTCCCTGGCCGGCAGCGGCCTGGATCTCTGGACCGTCTCCTGCACGGAGCCGGCCCGCCTGCAGGCGCGCAAGATCGTGCACGGCAGCGACGGCCTGAGCTTTGAAGTGGTCGAGGGCGCCGAAAGTTATATGCTGGCCACGCGGCTGGTGGGCCAGTACAACGTCTCCAACCTGCTGGGCGTGCTGGGAGCCTTGCGTGCCATGGGAGTGCTGCTGGCCGACGCAGTGAAGGCCTGCACCGACCTGCTGCCGGTGCCCGGCCGCACCGAAACCCTGGCCGTACCGGGCCGGCCGCTGGTGGTCATCGACTACGCCCACACGCCCGACGCGCTCGAGAAAGTGCTGCTGGCGCTGCGGCCGGCGGCGGTGCGCCGCGGCGGCCAGCTCTGGTGCGTGTTCGGCTGCGGCGGCGACCGCGACGCCACCAAGCGCCCCCTGATGGCGGCCGTGGCCGAAAAAAATGCCGACCAGGTGGTGGTCACCAGCGACAACCCGCGCAGCGAGAACCCGCTGGCCATCATCTGCCAGGTGCTGCTGGGCCTGAGCCACCGCGACGCCGTGCATGTGCAGGCCGACCGGGCGGCCGCCATCAAGCACGCCTTGAGCCTGGCCGGTCCCGACGACGTGGTGCTGCTCGCGGGCAAAGGCCACGAAAGTTTCCAGGAAATCGGCGGCGCCAAGCTGCCGTTCTCCGACCGCGAACATGCGCAGGCGGCGCTCGACGCCCTGGCCGCGGCGCCGCAAGGAGGCCGGCCATGATGCGCCTGCAGCAAGCCCTTGACTGGCTGCCCGGTGCCCGGCTGGTGGGCGATGCCGGCGTGCAGGCCTTGCGCGTCAACACCGACACGCGCAGCCTGCAGGCCGGCGACCTGTTTGTGGCGCTCAAGGGCGAACGTTTCGACGCGCATGACTTCCTCGCCCAGGCCAAGGCGCAAGGCGCTGTCGCGGCGATTGCCCACCAAGGCCTGGCACAGGCTGGCCTGCCCGGGCTGGAAGTGGCCGACACGCGCCTGGCGCTGGGGCGGCTGGCGGCCGGCTGGCGCTCGCAGTTCCGCCTGCCGCTGGTGGCGGTGACGGGCAGCAACGGCAAGACCACCGTCACGCAGATGATCGCCTCGATACTGCGCGCCTGGAAAGCCGACAAGGCCTTCGCCACCGAAGGCAACCTCAACAACGACATCGGCGTGCCGCTCACGCTGCTGCGCCTGACTGCCGCGCACGAGGCGGGTGTGGTCGAGCTCGGCATGAACCATCCCGGCGAGATCGCCTACCTGGCCGAACTCAGCAAGCCCACGGTCGCGCTGGTCAACAACGCGCAGCGCGAGCACCTGGAATTCATGGCCACGGTGGAAGCCGTGGCGCGCGAAAACGGCTCGGTGTTCGAGTCGCTGGATGCGGCCGGCACGGCGGTTTTTCCGGCTGACGACGATTACACCCCGCTGTGGCGCGAACTCGTGGGCCGGCGCAAGGTGCTGACTTTCGCGCTCTCGGGGGCCGCCGACGTCACCGGCAGCGCGCAATGGGAGAACGGCTGCTGGAAGGTGGCCGCCGCCACGCCGGCAGGCGCGGCGGAATTTTCGCTGCACATCGCTGGCCGGCACAACGTCAAGAACGCGCTGGCCGCCACGGCCTGCGCGCTGGCGGCCGGTGTGCCGCTGGCCGCCATCTGCGCGGGCCTCTCGGCCTTTGTGCCGGTCAAGGGCCGTTCACGCGCCATTGCCGTGGCCCTGCCGGGCCGGGTGCTGACGCTGGTCGACGACAGCTACAACGCCAATCCTGATTCCATGCGCGCCGCGCTGGAAGTCCTGGCCGAGCTGCCCGGCCCGCGCCTGATGGTGATGGGCGACATGGGCGAGGTCGGCGACCAGGGGCCGCAGTTCCATGACGAGGCCGGGCGCCATGCGCGCGCGCTGGGCATTGAAAAACTCTTCACTCTGGGCGAGCAGTCGAAGCAGGCCGCGGCCGCTTTCGGCGGCGCGCAGATTTTTGCCGGCATGGACGAACTCGCCGCCGCCGTGCTGGCTGAGCTTGAGAACACCGGCAGCGTGCTGGTCAAGGGCTCGCGCTTCATGAAGATGGAACGTGTGGTCCAGGCCATCACGGCCCACGCAGATCAAACACATTATCAAAACAAGGGAGGGCCCCATGCTGCTTAGCCTGGCCCAATGGCTCCAGTCGATTTCGCCCGAGTTCGGGTTCTTCCGCGTGTTCCAGTACCTGACCTTCCGCGCCGTCATGGCCGCGCTCACCGCGCTGCTGATAGGCCTGCTCGCCGGTCCTTTTGTGATCCGGCGCCTGGTGTCGCTCAAGATCGGCCAGCCCATACGCCAGTACGCCATGCAGACGCATCTGAGCAAGAGCGGCACGCCCACCATGGGCGGTGTGCTGATCCTGCTGGCCATAGGCATCTCCACGCTGCTGTGGTTCGACCTGTCCAACCGCTTTGTCTGGATCGTCCTGATCGTCACCCTGGGCTTCGGCGCCATTGGCTGGGCGGACGACTGGCGCAAGGTCGTGCTCAAGGACCCGGAAGGCATGCGCTCGCGCGAGAAATACCTGTGGCAGTCCCTGATCGGCCTGGTCGCGGCGCTGTACCTGGTGTTCAGCATTTCCGAGAGCTCCAACCTGCGCGTGCTCGAGCTGTTCTTCAGCTGGGTGCAGTCGGGCTTTGACGTGAACCTGCCGCCCAAGGCCGGCCTGCTGGTGCCCTTTGTGAAAGAAATCAGCTACCCGCTGGGCGTCTTCGGTTTTGTGATCCTGACCTACCTGGTGATCGTCGGCTCCAGCAACGCCGTCAACCTGACCGACGGCCTGGACGGCCTGGCCATCATGCCGGTGGTCATGGTGGGCTCGGCGCTGGGGGTGTTCGCCTATGTCACCGGCAGCTCGGTCTATTCCAAATACCTGTTCTTCCCGCACATCCCCGGTTCAGGCGAACTGCTGATCTTCTGCTCGGCCATGGCCGGTGCCGGCCTGGCCTTCCTGTGGTTCAACACGCACCCGGCCCAGGTCTTCATGGGCGACGTGGGCGCGCTGGCCCTGGGCGCCGCGCTGGGCACCATCGCCGTCATCGTGCGCCAGGAAATCGTGCTGGCCATCATGGGCGGCATCTTCGTCGTGGAGGCGCTCTCCGTGATGATGCAGGTGACCTGGTTCAAGTACACCAAGAAGCGTTACGGCGAAGGCCGGCGCATCCTCAAGATGGCGCCGCTGCACCATCACTTCGAGAAAAGCGGCTGGAAAGAAACCCAGGTGGTGGTCCGTTTCTGGATCATCACCATGCTGCTGTGCCTCATCGGCCTTTCCACCTTGAAGCTCAGGTAACAGGCATGCGGCATTTACAAGACCAAACCGTACTGATCCTGGGGCTGGGCGCGTCCGGCCTGGCCATGGCGCGCTGGTGCGCGCGCCATGGGGCGCATGTGACGGTCGCTGATACCCGCGAAGCGCCGCCCTTGTTGGCCACGCTGCGCGCGGAGCTGCCGGGCGTCGCTTTTGTCGGCGGCGCTTTCACGCCCGAGCTGGTGCAGGGCACGGCCGTGCGCGCCGTCTACCGCTCGCCCGGCCTGTCGCCCGCGACCATCGCCCCGGTGGCCGACGCCGCGCGCACCATGGGACTGCCCGTGGGCGGCGAGCTGGATTTGTTCGCGCGGGCTTTGGCGGATCTGCGCGAGCCGCCGGCCGCCGAAGCGCCTGCATCCCCCGAGGCGCCCTCGCCTGATGCCGCCGACGCGCCTGCCATGCCCGAAGCAGCCGAGGCGTTTGATGAAAGCGCCCCGACTGTTGAGGCTGCCGAGGTAGCGGATGCGCCTGAAGGCGAAGCCGCCCTGGCAGCTGAGGTTTCGGGCGATACGCATGAAGCCAGCGTAGCGCTTGCCGCGGACGTCGTGCCGGCCCTCGATGAAGCCGGCGAAGAGTCAGCGCTGCCCGCCCTGCTGGCATTGGCCCAGGCGGAGCCCGAGCCGGGTTACCGTCCGGCGGTGCTGGCCATTACCGGCACCAACGGCAAGACCACCGTGACCTCGCTGCTGGGCCAGCTGGTGCAGCGCGCCGGCAAGACCGTGGCCGTGGCGGGCAATATAGGCCCGACCTTGCTGGACACGCTGTCGGCCCACATGGATGCGCAAACCCTGCCGCAGGTCTGGGTGCTGGAGCTGTCCAGCTTCCAGCTGGCCGACGTGCAGGGCTTCGAGCCCACGGCCGCCGTGGTGCTCAACATCACGCAAGACCACCTCGACTGGCATGGCGACATGGACGCTTACGCCGCGGCCAAGGCCAAGGTGTTCGGCAACAGCACCTTCATGCTGCTCAACCGCGACGACCCGCGCGTGATGGCCATGCTGCCGCCGCCCGTCAAGGTGCGCCTGAAAGCGCCGCAGCTGCGCCCCCATGCCACCTTCGGCGCCGGCGAGCCGCAGCGCCCCGGCGACTACGGCATTGAAACCGTCAACGGCATGACCTGGCTGGTGCGCGCGGCCGAGGCCGACGAAACCATCAAGCGCCGCAAGGACGAAGAGGTGGAGCTGCACGTGCAGCGCCTGATGCCCATCGAGGCCCTGCGCATACGCGGGCGGCACAACGCCACCAACGCGCTGGCGGCGCTGGGCCTGGCCGTGGCCGCGGGCTGCACCCTGGCGCCCATGCTGCACGGCCTGCGCGAATACCGCGGCGAGCCGCACCGCGTGGAGTCGGTGGCCGTGGTCAAGGACGTCGAGTATTTCGACGACAGCAAGGGCACCAATGTGGGCGCCACCGTGGCCGCGCTCACGGGGCTGGGCCTGGAGCGCAAGCTGGTGCTCATCCTGGGCGGCGAAGGCAAGGGGCAGGATTTCTCGCCGCTGGCCGACCCGGTGCAGCGCCATGTGCGGGCCGTGGTGCTGATAGGGCGCGACGCGCCCCTGATCAAGGAAGTGCTGCCGCGCAACATCCCGGCGTTCGACGCCGCGTCGATGGAAGAAGCCGTCACCCTGGCGGCGCAGCAGGCCCAGACCGGCGACGCCGTGCTGATGTCGCCGGCCTGCGCCAGCTTCGACATGTTCGACAACTACGAGCACCGCGCGCGCGTCTTTTGCGATGCGGTGCAGGCGCTGGCCCGCGACCAGGGGGAGGTGCTGTGACGGCTGCCGCGCGCCTTTCCGGTCGGTTCTCGGGCTGGTTCTCCGGCTTCGGCAAGGCCGCGGCCGACGTGCTGCCGGTGCGCCTGGGCGGGCAGAGCCTGTCGCGCACGCTGGCGGCGCCGCCCGTGCGCATGGCCGGCTTTGACCAGGCGCTGCTCTGGGTCACGGTGGCCTTGCTGATGTGGGGCCTGGTCATGGTGTATTCGGCCTCCGTGGCCATGCCCGACAACCCCAAGTTCGCGCGTTATGCCCACACCCATTTTGTGGTGCGCCATATGGTGTCGCTGGTCGTTGCTTTCATCGCCGCCGTGCTGGCCTTCCAGGTGCCGCTCGCGACCTGGGAGAAGCTCGCGCCCTGGCTGTTCGTGGTCTCCCTGCTGCTGCTGATCCTGGTGCTGGTGCCCTTCATCGGCAAGGGCGTCAACGGCGCCCGCCGCTGGATCTCGCTGGGCATCATGAACTTCCAGCCCTCGGAACTCGCGAAGTTCGCGGTGCTGCTTTATGCGGCCGACTACATGGTGCGCAAGATGGAAGTCAAGGAGCGCTTCTTCCGTGCCGTCATGCCCATGGCGATTGCCATCGCCATCGTCGGCCTGCTGCTGCTGGCCGAGCCCGACATGGGCGCCTTCATGGTGATTTCCGTCATCGCCATGGGCATCCTCTTCCTGGGCGGCGTCAATGCGCGCATGTTTTTTGTCATCGCGGCCGTGGTGGTGGTGGCCTTCAGCCTGATGGTGATGCTCAGCGAATGGCGGCGCGAGCGGATTTTTGCCTACCTCGATCCCTGGAGCGACAAATATTCCATGGGCAAGGGCTACCAGCTTTCCCACTCGCTGATCGCCTTCGGCCGCGGCGAGATCTTCGGCGTGGGCCTGGGCGGCAGCATTGAAAAGCTGCACTGGCTGCCCGAGGCGCACACCGACTTCCTGATGGCCGTGATCGGCGAGGAGTTCGGCCTGCTGGGCGTGCTGACGGTGATAGGCCTTTTCATGTGGATGACGCGCCGCATCATGCACATAGGCCGCCAGTCGATCGCGCTGGACCGCCTGTTCGCCGGCCTGGTCGCACAGGGCGTGGGCATCTGGATGGGTTTCCAGACCTTCATCAACATCGGCGTGAACCTGGGCGCCTTGCCGACCAAGGGCTTGACGCTGCCCTTGATGAGTTACGGCGGCTCGGCCATTTTGATGAACCTGGTGGCGTTGGCGGTGGTGCTGCGGATTGATTATGAGAACCGCACCCTGATGAGAGGGGGCCGCGCATGAGCAAGCAACACTGCGCTCTTGTGATGGCCGGCGGGACCGGCGGCCATATCTTCCCGGGCCTGGCCGTGGCCGAGGCCCTGCGCGATCGCGGTTGGCGTGTGCACTGGCTGGGCGGCCTGGGCAGCGCAAGCCGGCCCAGCATGGAGAGCCAGCTGGTGCCGCCGCGCGGCTTTGCCTTCGAGCACATCGATTTTTCCGGCGTGCGCGGCAAAGGGCCGGCGACGCTGGTGTTGCTGCCGCTGCGCCTGCTCAAGGCCTTCTGGCAAAGCATACAGGTGGTGCGCCGCGTCAAGCCCGACGTGGTGGTGGGCCTGGGTGGCTATATCAGCTTCCCGGCCGGCATGATGAGCGTGCTGCTGGGCAAGCCGCTGGTGCTGCATGAGCAGAACTCGGTCGCCGGCATGGTCAACAAGGTGCTGGCCGGCGTGGCCGACCGCGTCTTCACGGCTTTCCCGAATGTGTTCCGCAAGGCCGAATGGATAGGCAACCCGCTGCGGCCGGCCTTCACGCGCCAGCCCGGCCCGGTCCAGCGTTTTGCCGACCGGGGCGGCCCGCTCAAGCTGCTGGTGGTGGGCGGCAGCCTGGGCGCGCGCGGCCTCAATGAGCTCGTGCCCAAGGCGCTGGCGCTGATTCCCGCCGGCGAGCGGCCGCAGGTCACGCACCAGAGCGGCGCCCAGCAGATCGACGAGCTGCGCGCCAACTACGCGGCCGCCGGTGTGCAGGCCGAGCTCACGCCTTTTATTGATGACACCGCGCAGGCTTTTGCCGATGCCGACCTCATCATCTGCCGCGCCGGCGCCAGCACGGTGACCGAGATCGCGGCCGTGGGTGCGGCCGCGATCTTTGTGCCTTTCCCGGCCGCGGTGGACGACCACCAGACCGCCAACGCCAAGTTCCTGGTGGACCAGGGCGGCGGCTGGCTGATCCAGCAGCGTGAGCTCACACCGGAGAAGCTGGCCAACATCCTCAAAACCACCAGCCGCTACACCCTTCTGGAGCGCGCCCTTCAGGCCAAGACCATGCAAAAAACCGATGCCACCGCCCGTATGGTGGCCGCCTGCGAGGAGTTGGCGAAATGAAACACGCTATCAAGAACATCCACTTCATCGGCCTGGGCGGCGCCGGCATGTCCGGCATTGCCGAGGTGCTGCACAACCTCGGTTACGCCATCTCCGGCTCCGACCTGTCGGACAGCGCCACCTTGCAGCGCCTGGCAAAACTCGGCATCAAGACTTTTGTCGGCCATGCCGCGGGCAACCTCGCCATGGTCGACGCGGTGGTGACCTCCACCGCGGTGCAGCCCGACAACCCCGAGGTGCTGGCAGCGCGTGAAAAACGCATTCCCGTGGTGCCGCGCGCGCTGATGCTGGCCGAGCTGATGCGTCTCAAGCAGGGCATCGCCATCGCGGGCACGCACGGCAAGACCACCACCACCAGCCTGGTGGCCAGCGTGCTGGCCGAAGGCGGCCTGGACCCGACTTTTGTGATCGGCGGGCGCCTGAACAGCGCGGGCGCCAACGCCAAGCTCGGCTCGGGCGACTACATCGTGGTCGAGGCCGACGAGTCGGACGCTTCCTTCCTGAACCTGCTGCCCGTGATGGCCGTCGTCACCAACATCGACGCCGACCACATGGAAACCTACGGCCACGACTTCGGCAACCTCAAGAAGGCTTTTGTCGACTTCCTGCACCGCATGCCGTTTTACGGCACGGCCATCCTGTGCACCGACGACCCGGCCGTGCGCGACATCCTGCCGCAGGTGTCCTGCCCCATCACCAGCTATGGCTTCGGCGAGGACGCGCAGGTGCGCGCCGTCAACGTCCGGCCGGTGGGCGCGCAAATGCATTTCACGGCGCAGCGGCGCAACGGCGTCACCCTGCCCGACCTGGAGGTGGTGCTCAACCTGGCGGGCGAACACAACGTGCTCAACGCGCTGGCGGCGATTGCCATCGCGGTCGAGCTCAACGTGCCCGACGCGGCGGTGCAAAAAGCGCTGGCCGATTTCCGCGGCGTGGGCCGGCGCTTCCAGAGCTACGGCGACATGCCGGCCAAGGGCGGCGGGCAGTTCACCGTGATCGAGGACTACGGCCACCACCCGGTCGAGATGGCCGCGACGCTGGCCGCCGCGCGCGGCGCCTTTCCGGGCCGCCGCCTGGTGCTGGCCTTCCAGCCGCACCGCTACACGCGCACGCGCGACTGCTTTGAGGATTTCGTCAAGGTCATAGGCCAGGCCGACGCCGTGCTGCTGTCCGAGGTGTACGCCGCCGGCGAGCCGCCCATTGTCGCGGCCGACGGCCGTTCGCTGGCGCGCGCGCTGCGCGTGGCCGGCAAGGTCGAGCCCGTCTTTGTGGACGAGATCGAGGCCATGCCGCAGGCGATTGTGGACAACGCCCTGGGCGGCGACGTGGTGATGTGCATGGGCGCCGGCTCCATAGGCCAGGTGCCCGCCAGGGTGGCCGAGATGCTGGAAGGAACGCGGGCATGAAACAGAACTCCCCCAATTTCGGTAAGGTCGCCGTCCTGATGGGCGGCCAGTCGGCCGAACGTGAAGTCTCGCTGATGTCGGGCGGCGGCGTGCTCAAGGCGTTGCGTTCGCGCGGCGTGGACGCCCATGCCTTCGACCCGGCGGAACGCGACCTCGCCGAGCTCAAAAAAGAAGGCTTTGCGCGCTGCTTCATCGCCCTGCACGGCCGCTTCGGCGAAGATGGCACGGTGCAGGGGGCGCTCGAGCTGCTGGGCATTCCCTACACCGGCTCGGGCGTCATGGCCTCCAGCATGGCCATCGACAAGGTCATGACCAAGCGCGTGATGATTTCCGAAGGGCTGCCGACGCCCCAGTACCGTTTGCTGCGCCGCGGCGCCTACGGCGCGGCCGACGTCGCCGCCGTGCCCGACGCGCTGGGGCTGCCGCTCATCGTCAAGCCCGCGCGCGAGGGCTCTTCCATAGGCCTGACCAAGGTCACCCGCCGCGAAGGCATGGCCGAGGCCGTGGCGCAGGCCGAAAAACTTGATGCCGACGTGCTGTGCGAACAGTTCATCAGCGGCGACGAAGTGACCTGCCCGGTGCTGGGCACCGGCGCCGGCGCGCATGCGCTGCCGGTGATACGCATCGTCGCGCCGGACGGCAACTACGACTACCAGAACAAGTATTTCACCGACACCACGCAGTACCTGGTGCCCTGCGGGCTTCCCGAGGGCGAGGAGGCCGTCATCCAGCAGCTGGTGCTGGACGCTTTTCGCATCCTCAACTGCCGCGGCTGGGCGCGCGCCGACGTGATGATAGACAAGGCCACGCGCAAGCCCTACCTGCTGGAGATCAACACCTCGCCCGGCATGACGGGCCACTCGCTGGTGCCCATGTCCGCGCGCGCGGCCGGCATCTCCTACGAAGACCTGTGCGTCGAAGTGCTCAAGACCGCCACGCTGGACCACCAGAAACAGGGGGGAGGCGCCACTTGAAGCGCAGAACGCCTATGCCCACCGCCATGCCGCTGGACGTCAAGCTCATGAACACCTTCTCGGTGGTCCTGGGCCTGGCGTTTGCCGCCATGGTCGTGGCCCTGGGCGTCGCCTGGGTGTTGCGCCAGTCGCTGTTCAGCCTGAGCGCGATCCGTGTGCAGGGCGATTTGATACACAACAACGCGGTCACGCTGCGCGCCAACGTGGCGCCGCGGCTGGCCGGCAATTTTTTCACGGTGGACCTGGCCGCCACGCGCGCGGTGTTCGAGTCCGTGCCCTGGGTGCGGCGGGCGCTGGTGCAGCGCGAATTCCCGAACCGCCTCAAGGTGGTGCTGCAGGAACACAAGCCGGTGGCCTTCTGGGGCGCCGAAGGCGACGCGCGGCTGGTCAACAATTTTGGCGAGGTGTTCGACGCCAACCAGGGCGACGTGGAGGCGGAAGACCTGCCGCTGCTCAACGGCCCGCCGGGCCAGGCGCCGCTGGTGCTGCAGGCCTACCAGACGCTGGGGCCCCTGTTTGACGAGACGGACGCCACGCTGGAGCAACTGCAGCTCAGCGGCCAGGGCGGCTGGCGCGCCCAGCTCGACAGCGGTGCCGTGATCGAACTCGGCCACGGCGCGCTGCCGGAAATCGAGGCGCGCACGCGCCGCTTTATCGCCACGGTGACGCAGGTGTCGTCGCGCTACGGAAGGGACCTGGAGTCCGCCGACCTGCGTTACGCCAACGGTTATGCGATCAGGCTCAGGGGGGTGACCACGGGCAGCCCCGCCGACAAAGAAGACGGAAAGAAAAAAAGGTAAACATATGGCCAAGGAATACAAAGATCTGGTGGTTGGGCTGGACATCGGCACCAGCAAGGTCATGGCCGTGGTGGCCGAGGTCATGCCGGGCGGCGAGCTCAAGCTCGCGGGCCTGGGCATCGCGTCCAGCAACGGCTTGAAGCGCGGCGTGGTGGTCAACATCGACGCCACGGTGCAGAGCATCCAGCAGGCCTTGAAGGAGGCCGAGCTGATGGCCGACTGCAAGATCGCCCGTGTCTACACCGGCATCACCGGCAGCCACATACGCGGCATCAACTCCAGCGGCATGGTGGCGGTCAAGGACAAGGAAGTCACCCAGGCCGACGTGGCGCGCGTGATCGAGACGGCCAAGGCCATCAACATCTCGACCGACCAGCGCCTGCTGCTGGTCGAGCCGCAGGAGTTCGTCATCGACGGCCAGGACGTGCGCGAGCCCATAGGCATGAGCGGCATACGCCTGGAGGCCAAGGTGCACATCGTGACCGGCGCGCAGAGCGCGGCCGAGAACATCATCAAGTGCGTGCGGCGCTGCGGCCTGGAGGTGGACCAGCTGATGCTCAACCCGCTGGCCTCCAGCCTGGCGGTGCTCACGCAGGACGAACAGGAGCTCGGCGTCGCGCTGGTCGACATAGGTGCGGGCACCACCGACGTCGCGATCTTCACCGGCGGCGCCATCCGGCACACCGCGGTGATCCCGATCGCCGGCGACCTGATCACCAGCGACATCGCCATGGCGCTGCGCACCCCCACCAAGGACGCCGAGGACATCAAGGTGGAAAGCGGCTACGCCAAGCAACTGCTGGCCGACCCCGACACCCAGGTGGAAGTCCCGGGCCTGGGCGACCGCGGCCCGCGCATGCTGAGCAAGCAGGCGCTGGCCGGCGTCATCGAGCCGCGCATCGAGGAGATTTTTTCGCTGGTCCAGCAGGTGATACGCGAATCGGGCTATGAGGAGGTGCTGTCGTCCGGCATCGTCATCACCGGCGGCAGCGCCGTCATGCCCGGCATGGTGGAGCTCGGCGAGGACATTTTCCTCAAGCCGGTGCGTCGCGGCATACCGCGCTACTCCAGCGCGCTGTCGGACATGGTGGCGCAGGCAAGGGCCTCCACCGTCATGGGCCTGCTCGAGGAGGCCCGGCTGGCCCGCATGCGGGGCTACAAGGTGTCGCAGAAGGCGGGCAGCGTGCACAACGCCTTCGGCCGCGTCAAAGACTGGTTTGTGGGGAACTTCTGACCATGAAAACCTATTCCACTTTTATCGGCAGGCCCTCGCGTTGCATGCATTCGGGCGGGGCGGATCCCCCTGCGTGAGACAGCCGTGTCAACCATAAATACAAATTTCCAATTATTGGCAACTGCAGTTTATTGATTAGGAGGCTCCCAATGAGCATCGAAATGATTGAAATCGAAGAATTCAACCAGGGCACACAGATCAAGGTGATCGGTGTGGGCGGCGGCGGTGGCAATGCCGTCGGGCACATGATCGAATGCGGCGTGCAAGGCGTCGAATTCATCTGCGCCAACACGGACGCGCAGGCGCTCAGCCGCGGCAGCGCGCACAAGACCATCCAGCTGGGCAGCAGCGGCCTGGGCGCGGGCAGCAAGCCCGACAAGGGCCGCGACGCGGCCGAGGTGGCGGCGGACGACATCCGCAGCGCGATCGACGGCGCGCACATGCTGTTCATCACCGCCGGCATGGGCGGCGGCACGGGCACCGGCGCCGCGCCGGTGATCGCGCGCATCGCCAAGGAGATGGGCATACTGACGGTCGGTGTGGTGACCAAGCCCTTCGAGTTCGAAGGCGGCCGCCGCATGACCAACGCCGACCTGGGCCTGGCCGAGCTTGAGGCCAACGTCGACTCGCTGATCGTGGTGCTCAACGAGAAGCTGCTCGAAGTGCTGGGCGACGACGTGACGCAGGACGAGGCTTTCGCCCATGCCAACGACGTGCTCAAAAACGCCGTGGGCGGCATCGCCGAAATCATCAACGTGCCCGGCCATGTGAACGTCGACTTCGAGGACGTGCGCACCGTGATGGGTGAACCCGGCAAGGCCATGATGGGCACGGCCAAGGCCAACGGCCCTGACCGCGCGCGCATCGCCGCCGAGCAGGCCGTGGCCTGCCCGCTGCTCGAAGGCATCGACCTGTCGGGCGCCAAGGGCGTGCTGGTGCTGATCTCGGCGGCCAAGGGTTCGCTCAAGCTGAGCGAATCCAAGCTCGCGATGAACACCATCCGCGCTTACGCCTCGCCCGATGCGCACGTGATCTACGGAACGGCCTATGACGATGATCTGGGCGACGAGATCCGCGTGACCGTGGTCGCGACGGGCCTGTCGCGCCAGGGCGTGCGCCGCCAAGCGCCGCCGCTGCAGGTGCTGCGCACCGGCACCGACAACGTGCCTTTCAACGTGCCCACGCTGAACACGGCGGCAGGTGGTGCGGGCGCGCCGCAGATGGCCACGGGCGCGGCCCAGCCGGACTACGGGAACATGGCTGTTCCCAGCGTGTGGCGTACGAATCGGACGCAGGCTGCGGCGAAGGTGGATGCACTTGCTTCGGGCGGCATGGACGACTTCGAGATCCCTGCCTTCCTCCGCAAACAAGCCGATTAATGGGTGTAAAGCTACTGCGCGTCCCGATCTTGCGCTTGCGGTGCTCCCCGTACCTGAGTACGGGTCCGCTCCTCAGCGCAAGCTCGGGCCGCTCGCTACGCTTTCCATCCCATTAATCTCCGTTGGGAGGGACGCTTCGCTCTCTCTGCTTGCATCCCCATCAATCGCTGTGGGTAGCTTGGCCAATTCACTGTGCCTATGCCCGGCATTGCTATCCCCTACCCTTGAAATGGCCTTGAGCCAACTAAAATGAGCAAGATGCTTGCCCAAAGAACCCTCAAATCCCTGACCAAAGCCGTGGGCGTGGGCCTGCACAGCGGGCAGCGGGTGGAACTGACCTTGCGCCCCGCCGCGCCGGATACGGGCATTGTGTTTCGGCGTGTGGATCTGCCGCAGCCGGTGGACATCGCGATCTCGGCGCAATCGGTGACGGATACGCGGCTGGCATCGACGATTTCCAGCGGCAGCGCCAAGGTGCACACGGTGGAGCATTTGATGTCGGCCTGCGCGGGCCTGGGCATTGACAACCTCTACGTCGACATCACGGCCGAGGAAGTGCCCATCCTGGATGGCTCGGCCTCTTCGTTTGTGTTTTTGCTGCAGTCGGCCGGCATCGAGTTGCAGGCCGCGCCCAAGCGCTTTATCCGTGTGATCAAGCCGGTGGAAGTGCGTGAAGGCGAGGGCGCCAGCACCAAGTGGGCGCGCCTGTCCCCTTATGAGGGCTACAAGCTCAGCTTTGAAATTGATTTCGACCACCCGGCGGTGGACTCCACCGGCCAGCGCGTGGAGTTCGACATGGGCTCGGGCGCCTACTCGCGCGACATCGCACGGGCCCGCACCTTCGGCTTCACCAAGGACGTGGAGATGATGCGCGCCAACGGCCTGGCCTTGGGCGGCGGGCTGGACAACGCCATCGTGATGGACGACTACAAGGTGCTCAACAGCGACGGCCTGCGCTACAACGACGAGTTCGTGAAGCACAAGATCCTTGACGCCATGGGCGACCTGTACCTGCTGGGCAAGCCGCTGCTGGCCGCCTACAGCGCGTTTCGCTCCGGCCATGCGATGAACAACAAGCTGCTGCGCGAGCTGCTGGCGCACAAGGACGCCTACGAAGTCGTCACCTTTGAAGACGAGAAAAAAGCGCCCCGGGGTTTCGCCACACTGGCGCGCGCCTGGTAGGCGCGGCACTGCCCAGGGCCGCCCATGCTGCTGTTCCGCTGGCTCATCCTGCTGTTCCTGCTGGCCGCCGTCGTGGCCTTCATGTTTTACGCGGGCACCGGGCAGGCGCGCTACAAGCGCTTCGGCCTCATCATCCTGAAGTGGACGCTGATCGCCGCCTTCGGGTTTTTTGCGGTGCTGGTGCTTGAGCGCATCGCGTAGCGAAGCCCTTCAGCGGCTGCGCCCGCCTCGGTAATTTCCCGTCATCTTTGTTGCGCCTGTGCCGCCGGCCTGGGCCAGCCGCGCCATGGCGCTGCCCACATGGGCGTGGGTGATGGCCAGGCCTAAGGCGTCTGCCGCATCCTTGCCGGGCAGCGAGGGCAGCTTGAGCAGGCGCATGACCATTTCCTGCACCTCGGCCTTGCCGGCCTTGCCGTAGCCGGCCACGGCCTTCTTGAGCTGCAAGGCGGTGTATTCGGCCACCGACAATTCGCGCGAGACCAGCGCGGTGATGCAGGCGCCGCGCGCCTGGCCCAGCAGCAGGGTGGCCTGCGGGTTGACGTTGACAAAGATGATTTCGACCGAGGCCGCGTCGGGCTGGTAGCGCTCCACCACCTCGCACACGCCTTCGAACAGCACCTTGAGCCGGCCGGGCAGGTCGGCGCGTTCCAGGTGCGTGGTCTTGATGGTGCCGCTGGCCACATAGCGAAGATGCGGGCCGTCCACGTCGACCACGCCGAAACCGGAGGTCTGCAGGCCGGGGTCTATGCCTAGGATGCGCATGGCCGGGCCGCCTAGAGGCCGAAATACCAGCGGACCGAATGGAAGAAGATGGGCGCGCCGAAGCACAGCGCATCGACCCGGTCCAGCAGGCCGCTGGCGCCGGTCACCCCCACGCCGCGCTTGCCCCAGTTGGGAATGCCGCGGTCGCGCTTGAGGGCCTTCATCACCAGGTGGCCCAGCGAGCCGGAGACGCATGCGATAAAGGCCATGGCCACGGCCTGGGCCGGCTTGAAGGGCGTGAGGCCCGCGAGCAGGCCGCCCAGCAGGCTGGCCGCCACGACGGCGATCAGCCAGCTGGTCCAGTTAAAGCTCTTGCTCACATTGGGCGCGCTGGGCGGGCGCTGCAGCCGGCGGCCGACCAGGTACTCGACGATCATGCAGCTTTGCACCACGAACACCAGGAAGAACACCAGGAAGGCGTTCTTGCCTTCGTAGTTGGGGAATTTCAGCAGCATCAGGGCCGGCACGTGGCTGATGCCGTAGACGCAGACCATGATGCCCCATTGCAGCTTGGCGTTGCGCTCCAGGAAGCGCTGCGGGTCGTCGGCCAGCGCGCTGACCACCGGAATCGCCAGGAAGACGTAGACGGGGATGAACACGGTGACCAGGTCGAAGCGCCGCGTGATGACCAGCGCGAACTGCACCGGCAGCACCACAAAGAAGGCCAGCACCAGGCTGCGGTGGTCGCCCTGGCGCGTGGGCGAGAGCGTGATGAACTCGCGCAGCGCAAAAAACGCGACCAGCCCGAACAGCACGGTGGCCACGGTTTCGCCCAGCGTCCAGCCTATCCAGAACACCGTGGACATCAGCCAGGACGTGCGCAGGACGCCGTTGAACTCCTTGAGTTTCTGGGTGTGCAGGTCGTCCTCGTGCGTGTCCTTGAGCGACATCACAAAGGCGGCCACGCTGATGGCGGTCAGGATGCCGAAGACCAGCACGAACAGCAGGCCGACCTGCTGCGAAGGCGAGAGGTTGCGCAGAAAGGTATTCATCAGGAATCCCGCAGGTCCATCACGGCCTGGCGTGCGCGGGCCAGGAATTCGCCGCGGTCCTCACCGTCACCCAGGGCAATCGGCACGCCGAAGGTGACCGAACACAGGATGGGCACCGGCACGACCTCGCCCTTGGGCATGACGCGCTGCACGTTGTTGATCCAGGCCGGCACCAGCACCACGCCCGGGAACTTGAGCGCCAGGTTGTAGAGGCCGGCCTTGAATTTTTGCGGCTCCTCGTGGTTGCCGCGCGTGCCTTCCGGGAACAGGATGATGGAGTCGCCGTGGGTCAGCGCCTCGACCAGCGGCTCCAGCGGGTCCTGGTCGCCGGTTTTGGCGCGGTCCACGTAAATCGCGTTGAACACCGCCGTGGTGATCCACTTCTTGAACGGGGTTTTGGTCCAGTAGTCCTTGGCCGCGATGGGCCGCGTGATGCTGCGCAGCTCTTCGGGCAAGGCGGCCCACATCAGCACCAGGTCGGCGTGGCTCTGGTGGTTGGCGAAGTAGATGCGCTGCTCGGCCTTGGGCGGGCAGCCCTGCCAGCGCGCCTGCGCGCCGGTCAGCGTGCGGATCAGTCCCAGCAGGAACAGGCCCATGAGCTTGGCGAGCAGGGGAGAAAGCTTGTCGTTCATGGGCTGCTCGGCTGGGGGTGACTCAAGGCAGTTCCACGCCGCCCATGCGGGCGACGATGGTGCCGGCGCGCGAGGCCAGGTAGCCCGAGTTGGGCCGGGTTTCAAAGTATTTGGGCCGCGGCAGCATCACGGCCAGGCGCGCGGCCTCGTAGGCGCTCAGCCTGGCCGCGGGTTTGCGGTAGTAGTGCTGGGCGGCCGCCTCGGCGCCGAAAACGCCTTCGCCCCATTCCACGCTGTTGAGGTAGATCTCCAGGATGCGCTCCTTGCCCAGCAGCGCTTCCAGCAGCAAGGTCAGCACCAGCTCCTGGCCCTTGCGCAGCAGCGTGCGCTCGCCCGACAAAAACAGGTTTTTGGCCAGCTGCTGCGTGATGGTGGAGCCGCCCACGATCTTCACGGGTTTGGCCGGCGCGGCCGCCGCCCTGGCCGGTGCCAGCCGGCTGGCCGACTGCGCGGCGCGCTGTTCGGCCTTGGCGTTTTTGTCCCAGGCTTTTTCCAGCGCCTCCATGTCCACACCGTCGTGCTCGGCAAAGCTGGCGTCTTCGGAGGCGATGACCGCGCGCTTGAGGCTGTCGGGCAGCTCGCTGTAAGGCACCCATTGCTGCCGCCATTTCAGGCTGCCGGTATTGCGTGCGACCAGGTAGGCTTCGGAGCGCTGGAAGGCGGTGGACTCCGGGTCCACCACGGCCATCACGGCGATGCGCGCCACAAAAAAAAGCTGCAAGGCCAGGCCGGCCAGCAGGCCCAGCCCGATCAGCCTGAACAGCGCCTTCATGCCAGCGATGCCCGGATTTCCCGCAGCACCTGCGCCGAAGGCGGGCGCACCCCGCGCCACAGCTCGAAGGCCTCGGCGGCCTGCTCGACCAGCATGCCCAGGCCGTCGCGCGGCACGGCGCCGTTGTCACGGGCCCAGGCCATGAAGCTGGCGGCCGCGGGGCCGTACATCATGTCGCAGGCCAGCGCGCCGGGCTTGAGCACAGCGGCGGCGACCGGCACGCCGGCGCCGGCCAGGCTGCTGGCGCTGGCGTTGATGACCACGTCGAACCCGCCTTGGAGGCCGTCCAGGTCCTGGGCCAGCAGTTCGGTGGCTTGCAGCAGGGGCTGCAAAGACGCATGCGCCTTGTGGCGCTCGACCAGCGCATCGGCCTTGGCCCGTGTGCGGTTGACCAGCACCAGCCGGCGCGGCGCGGCCGCCAGCAGCGGCGCCAGCGCACCGGCGCCCGCGCCGCCCGCGCCTATCAGCAGCACGTCACGCCCGGCCAGCGAGACGCCGGCATTGTTCTGAATGTCTTTGACCAGGCCCACGCCGTCGGTGTTGTCGGCATGCACGGTACCGCCCCGTAGCAACAGGGTGTTGGCCGCCCGCGCCAGCTGCGCCCTGTCGCTGCGCGTGGTGGCGGCCTCGAAGGCGTCAAGCTTGAAAGGCACGGTGACGTTGCAGCCTTTGACGCCGTCCCGCTGCAGCTGCGCCAGGGTGGCGGCGAAGGATTCCAGCGGCACCAGCAGGCGCTCGTAGCGCAGGGACTGCCCGGTCAGCTCGGCAAAGCGGGCGTGGATCAGCGGCGACTTGCTGTGAGCGATCGGGTTGCCCAGGACGTAGTACTGATCCATGGGACCCTAGCGGCTTGTGAGTTTGGTTTCCAGCGTGTCGTCGCGCGTGAACTTGAAGCGCGACACCACGACGATCTGGTCGGCCTTGCGGCGCATGGCTTCGTTAAAGCGGCCGAAGGGCCCGGTGCCGCGCACAATGCTCTGGGCGCGCCGGTCCAGCGTCAGGTTGCCCGAGGTCTGCACCACTTCCGTGTCCAGCACGGTGCCGTCGAAGTTCACGGTGACGATCATGGTCAGCTCACCGTAGAGTTTTTTGCCGGCCTGCTCGGGGAAGTTGACGGTGCCCTTGTCCTCGATCTTGCGGCGCAGCTCGTCGTAGTAGACGGCATAGACCTCTTCGCGCGTGGCCGGGCTGATGTAGCGCTTTTTGGGCCGCGCGTTTTCTTCGTTGATGCGGCGTTCGATTTCGGCCAGGATCTTGATCAGCGCCTTGCGTTTTTCCTCGCGCTCGGCCTGGGCCGGGCTGTTGGCGGGCTGGGTCAGGTCGGGCGGCGGCATGGAGGCCAGCTGTTTTTTGATCTGCGCCAGCAGCTGGGTTTGCTGCTCCTGCAGCGACTCGACCTTGCGCTGCGCGTCTTCGGTGGCGTCGCCAAGCTCCATCAGGGCCGAAGGCGGCAGGGGCGAGGTGGCCCGGCCTTTTTCGGCCTCGCCGCCGCCGGCCAGCGAGGCCTGCGCGATCGCCTTGGCGAAGTCGGGCTTTTCATTGGATTTGGCGTTGACCAGGATCACTTCCAGCGGGGTGTCCTGGAACACGCGGTTAAAGCGCTCGGGGTCGACAAAACGCACCGTCAGCAGCACCGCGTGCACGGCGATGGACGCGCCTAAAGCGATTTGCAGTGTGCTGGGGGATTTCACAGAGGTAGATTATCGGGCTTTATGCGCGAAATCCGCTGTCAACCCGCCACCGGAGCCGCGGCGGCGGCGTCGGTTTGTGGCTCATTGACATCGACCGCGATGGAGATCGGGCCGGCGGCCATCTCGGTCTCGCCGTCGTCCTCACCGAGCGGGTCCGGCGATTCCTCAAGTTCCACGTCCAGCCGCTCGGTCACCGTGCCCGACACGTCCAGCGTGATCTCGTCGATCTCGCCCAGCCGCACGCGCACTTTCGCGCCGCGCGGCAGGCCCTGCGCGCCCACGGCCGCGAGCACCAGCGGCAACTCGTCGGCGCGCACCAGGTTGTCCTTGAAGGCGGTGGCCACCAGCTCGGTGATGCCGTTTTGCTGCAGGTATTTGAGCGTCCAGTAGCGCTCTATGCCGGCCTGGAAGCCGTTGTAGGCGCTGTAGGCGGCGTCAAAACCCGAGATGATGGAAAACAGCTCGGCATCCTTGGGCTTGAAGGGCGCGGCCAGCGCGGCCGTGCGGCCGTGGCGCGCGCAGGCGATGATCTGCCACTGGTTGACCAGGTCGGTGTAGCGGCGCAGCGGCGAGGTGCTCCAGGCATAACTTTTGACGCCTATGCCCGCGTGGGGCAAGGCCTTGGTGCCCATGCGCACCTTCACGCCGGGCGCCAGGCTGGCCTGGCTGCGGTAGATGCCGGGCACGCCGTGCTCGGCCAGCCACTGGCCCCAGGTGCTGTTGGCCAGGATCATGGCCTCGGCCACGATCAGGTCCAGCGGGGCGCCACGCTGGCGCGTGCTGATGCTGACGGTTTCCTCGCCTTTGGGTTCGCCGCCCGTGGGGTTGTCCAGGCGGAAGTTGTAATCGGGCCGATTGAAGTTCTCGGGCTTGCCGCGCACGATTTCACGCTGCGCCTTCAGGTGTTTGGCCAGCCGGTGCAGGAAGGTCAGCTCCACGCCCCACTGCACGGCTGTGGGCGGGCTGCTTTGCGCCGCTTCAAAAAAGGTTTCGGTGAAAGTGCTGTCCAGCATGTCGTGGCGCAGGTTGCTGACGATGGGCACCTGCTCGAGGCGCGTGGCGCTTTCCTTGATATCCAGCGTGGCTTCGTCGAGCGTGAGGTAGAGCGACAGGGCCGGGCAGTTGCGGCCCTCCTGCAGCGTGTAGCTTTTGACGATCTCGTCAGGCAGCATGGTCAGCTTGTAGCCCGGCATGTAGACGGTGGACAAGCGCGCGCGGCCCACCGCGTCGATCGGGCTGCCGGGCAGCACGGCCAGGCCGGGCGCCGCGATGTGTATGCCCAGGGTGATGGTGCCGCTGCCCAGGCCCTGCACCGAGAGCGCATCGTCGATTTCGGTGGTGGCCGAGTCGTCGATGGAAAAGGCTTTCACGTCGGCCAGAGGCAGCGCGTCCTTGACCTCGGGCGCCTGCAGCACCGGAAAACCCGTGCCCTTGGGAAAATTCTCGAACAGGAAACGCTTCCAGTGGAACTGGTAGGGCGAGGCGATGGCGCCGGCCTTTTGCAGCAAATCCAGCGGCGCGGTATGCGTGGCGCGCGAGGCCTCGACCACGGCCTTGTACTCGGCGCTGTTCTTGTCGGGCTTGAACAGGATTTTGTAGAGCTGCTCGCGCACCGGCGCCGGGCATTCGCCGCGGCCCAGTTCCTCGGCCCAGGCGGTGATTTGCGCCGCCACTTGCTTCTTTTTCTCGATGGCGGCCAGCGCTTGTTGCAGGATGTCGGCGGGCGCCTTCTTGAAGCGGCCCTTGCCGGCGCGGCGGAAGTAGTGCGGCGCATCGTAGAGGCGGAACAGCGCGGCGGCCTGCTGCTCCAGCGTGGCGGGTTTGCCGTCGGCGCTGAAGTAGTCGCGGGCCAGGTCGGCAAAGCCGAATTCGCCTTCGCCGGCGAATTCCCAGGCCAGGTCCAGCTCGATGTCGCTGCTCAGTTTTTGCCCGGCGGCCATGAGCTCGGCGGGCGAGGGCTTCTCGAATTTCAGCAAGGCATTGACGCCCTTGACCTTCACGCGCTTGCCCGAGTCGAGCTCCACCTGCAGCGAGGCATCGCTCTCGGACAAAATGCGGCCGGCCAGAAACTTGCCGGCTTCTTCAAACAATACAAACAAAACGGGATCCCTTTGGTGTCTTTGATGACTTGGGGCTAGTGTAATCAGCCCCGTCCGGGGGCAATTTCAGGCCAGGGCCAGGAAATCCAGGATTTCGGGCACATGCGTGTCGAAGTCGCTCAGCGCATGGTCGCCGCCTTCGAGGATGCGCAGCCGGCTGCCCGCATAGCGGGCCGCCATTTCGCGCCAGTCCAGCACCTCGTCGCCCTTGGCGATGATGGCCAGGTAGTTTTCAGGCGTTTTCAGCGGCCCGGCGTGCTGGGCCTTCAGCTCATCGACAAAACGCGGCTCGAAGAAAAAGTGCTGGTCCGGGTCGTGCCAGGCGGTTTGTTCGCCGATGTAGCGGGCCAGGTCGCGCGCCGGCTCCACGGCCGGGTTGAGCAGCACGGCCCTGACGCCCATGCGCTCGGCCACGGCGGTGGCGTAAAAACCGCCCAGCGAGGAGCCGACCACGGCCAGGCTCTGGTAGCCGGCTTGCCGCGGCCAGCCGGCGATTTCCTCCATGACCCCGCGCAGCGCGGCCTCGGGCGAAGGCGGCAGCTGCGGGCACCACCAGTGCACGGCGGGATGGCGCTGCCGCACGATGGCCGCCATTTTCTGGGCCTTCATGGATTGGGGCGAAGAGCGAAAGCCGTGCAGGTAGAGCAGGTGGGTGGTGCGCATGCCGCCATGGTAGACGGGAGCCCACGGTCTTTGGCTGCGGGCCGCGGGCCCTGGCGGATAATCCCCGGCATGGCTGCCGTTTTCGACAAACCCTCTCTTTACCAGCGAACTTTGCCCTTGCTGCAGGGCTTTGATGGCCTGCTGGCGTTTGCCGTCTTCCTGCTGGCCTGCGCGGGCCTCTTGATCATGTATTCCTCGGGCTATGACCACGGCAGCCGCTTTGTCGACCACGGCCGCAACATGCTGATCGCCGGGGCCATCATGTTTGTGGTGGCGCAGGTGCCGCCGCAGCGCCTGATGGCCTTTGCCGTGCCGCTGTACATCGTGGGCGTGACCCTGCTGGTGGCGGTCGCGGTGTTCGGCGTGACCAAAAAAGGCGCCAGGCGCTGGCTCAATGTGGGCGTGGTGATACAGCCCAGCGAAATCCTCAAGATTGCCATGCCGCTGATGCTGGCCTGGTGGTTCCAGAAGCGCGAGGGCCAGCTGCGGCCCCTCGACTTCGTGGCCGCCGTGCTGCTGCTGGCCATGCCGGTGGGCCTGATCATGAAACAGCCCGACCTGGGCACCTCGCTGCTGGTGCTGGCGGCCGGCCTGGCGGTGATCTTTTTCGCGGGCCTGAGCTGGAAGCTGATCCTGCCGCCGGTGCTGCTGGGCCTGGTCGGCGTGTTCCTGGTGGTCTGGTTTGAGCCGCAGATCTGCGCCGACGGCGTGCGCTGGCCCATATTGCACGACTACCAGCAGCAGCGCATCTGCACGCTGCTGGACCCGTCGCGCGACCCGCTGGGCAAGGGCTTTCACATCATCCAGGGCATGATCGCGATCGGTTCGGGCGGCATTACCGGCAAGGGCTTTATGGCCGGCACGCAGACCCACCTGGAGTTCATCCCCGAGCGCACCACCGACTTCATCTTCGCCGCCTATTCCGAGGAGTTCGGCCTGTTGGGCAACCTGCTGCTGATCGCCGGTTTTATCTTCCTGATCCTGCGCGGGCTGGCCATCGCGCTGGAGGCCTCGACCCTGTTCGCGCGCCTGCTGGCGGGGGCGCTGACCATGATTTTTTTCACCTATGCCTTCGTCAACATGGGCATGGTCAGCGGCATCCTGCCGGTGGTGGGCGTGCCCCTGCCTTTTATCAGCTACGGCGGCACCGCCATGGTCACCCTGGGCCTGGCCATAGGCATGCTGATGTCCATTGCCAAGGCCAAGCGCCTGGTGCAGACCTGAGGCGGCCCGCGTGAACGCCCGCAGGGTGACCGTGATCGGTGTGGGCAATATGGGCGGCGGCATGGCGGCCAACCTGCTGGCCAGGGGCTGGGATGTCCAGGTTTGCGACATCGATGCGGCCAAGGCCGCAGCCATGGTGGTGCTGGGCGCCACGGCCATTGCCCGCCCCGCGGATGCCGCGGCGGAGTCCCAGGCTTTTATTGTCTGCGTGGTCGATGCGGCGCAAACCGAAGAGGTGCTGTTTGGCGAGCAAGGCCTGGCCCGCATGCTGCGGCCCGGCCACGCCGTGATGCTGTGTCCCACGATTTCGCCGCAGGACGTCGAATCCTTCGCCGCCCGGCTGGCCGAACGCGGCGTGCACACGCTGGACGCCCCCATGTCGGGCGGCCCGGCCCGGGCGCGCGACGGTTCCATGAGCTTGATGCTGGCCTGCACGCAGGCGGTGTTTGGCCAGCAGGCCGGCTTGCTGCGGGACCTGTCGGCCAAGGTGTTCCATATCAGCGAAAAACCCGGTGACGGCGCCCGCACCAAGCTGGTCAACAACCTGCTGGCGGGCATCAACCTGGTGGGCGCGGCCGAGGCGCTGGCGCTGGCCGCGCGCCTGGGGCTGGACCTGGCGAAAACCCTGGACGTGATCGAGCAGTCCAGCGGGCAGAGCTGGATAGGCTCGGACCGCATGCGCCGCGCGATTGCCGGCGACTACGCGCCGCGCGCGCATGTGACGCTGCTTGAAAAAGACACGCGGCTGGCTGTGGCGGCGGCCCGCGCGGCCGGCTTTGAAGGCCCGCTGGGCGAGAGCGCCAGCCGGGTCTTTGCCGAGGCCCACCGGGCCGGGCTGGCGGCCGAGGACGATGCCGTGCTGTTCAAGCACCTGGACGGCAAGGGCGGCTGAGCGGGTTTTCACCCGGTTTTCCCCTGCCTGCGGGCAAAACCCCGCCGCCCCCGGCCCACAGGCAGACTGCCTACAATGGCCGCATGACCTCACTTCGCTCCACCACCGCCTCCGCCCCCAACAAGTCCACGGCCTCCTCGGCCGCCCGGCCTACGGTGGAGTCAACCTCGGGGCGGCTGGAGATCGCGCAGAAGCTGCTGCTGGCGCCCTTCGGCCTCACGCAGGCGCACCTGGGCCGCGCGCTCGGTGAAATCACCTCCCACGGCGCCGACGACGCCGACCTGTATTTCCAGTACACGCGCAGCGAAGGCTGGAGCCTGGAAGAAGGCATCGTGAAAACCGGCTCCTTCAGCATTGACCAGGGCGTGGGCGTGCGCGCCGTCAGCGGTGAAAAAACCGCTTTTGCCTATTCCGACGACATTTCCGAGGCCTCGCTGCTGGACGCGGCGCGCACGGTGCGCAGCATTGCCGCCGGCGGCAAAAGCGCCCGCGTGAAGACGCCGGCCGGCCGCATCGCCGGCAGCCGCTCGCTCTACCAGGGCCTGGACCCCATCGCCACGCTGGACAGCACCGCCAAGGTCCAGCTGCTGGAAAAGGTCGAAAAACTCGCCAAGGCCAAGGACCCGCGCATCGTGCAGGTCATGGCCGGCCTGGCCAGCGAATACGACGTGGTCATGGTCGCGCGCGCCGACGGCACGCTGGCCGCCGACGTGCGCCCGCTAGTGCGCCTGAGCGTGACGGTGATCGCCGAGCAGAAGGGCCGGCGCGAAGTCGGCTCGGGCGGCGGCGGCGGCCGTTTTGGCCTGGCCTATTTTGACGACGCGCAGGTCGCCGAATACGTGAACGACGCGGTGAAAGCCGCCCTGACCAACCTCGACGCGCGCCCCGCGCCGGCCGGCGAGATGACGGTGGTGCTGGGCTCGGGCTGGCCCGGCATCCTGCTGCACGAAGCCATAGGCCACGGCCTGGAGGGCGACTTCAACCGCAAGGGTTCCAGCGCGTTTTCCGGGCGCATAGGCCAGCGTGTGGCGGCCAAGGGCGTCACGGTGCTGGACGACGGCACGATTGCCGACCGCCGCGGTTCGCTCAACGTCGACGACGAAGGCAACGCCAGCCAGCGCAACGTGCTGATCGAGGACGGCATCTTGAAGGGCTACATCCAGGATTCGCTGAACGCCCGCCTGATGAAGGTCAAACCCACCGGCAACGGCCGGCGCGAGAGCTACGCCCACGTGCCCATGCCGCGCATGACCAACACTTACATGCTGGGCGGCGACAAGCAGCCCGAGGAAATCGTGGCCAGCATCAAAAAGGGTCTGTACGCCACCAACTTCGGCGGCGGCCAGGTCGACATCACCTCGGGCAAGTTTGTGTTTTCGGCCAGCGAGGCCTTCTGGGTCGAAAACGGCAAGATCCTGTATCCCGTCAAGGGCGCGACGATTGTCGGCAACGGCCCCGACGCGCTGACCCGCGTCACCATGATGGGCAACGACATGGCCCTCGACAGCGGCGTCGGCACCTGCGGCAAGGAAGGCCAGAGCGTGCCGGTCGGCGTCGGCCAGCCGACCCTGCGCATCGACGGCCTGACGGTGGGCGGAACGGCCTGAACCGGCCGTTTTCGGGGCTTTCACGGACCTGTGCTACATTCCAGCTTATGAATTTCGGCAAGTTTTATTTTGCTTACTTTTGGTTCTCCAGCGCTTTCGGCGGTAGAGAGATCAAGGCGTGACCCGATAAAACGCACCGAATCTCCAAAAACCGCCGGCTCCCGGCGGTTTTTTTTTGCCCGATTTGTTTGCTGAATGTTTGTACCGAAACCTGAATTACCCGACTGACACCTGACACCCTAGAAAAGGAAGATTGCGATGAATGCCAAAGCCACCTCCGCCAGCGACAACTGGTATGCGACCGTCGAAAAGACCAGCCAGACCGACGACGAACGCATCAAGGACATCACCGTGCTACCCCCTCCCGAGCATCTCATCCGCTTCTTCCCCATCCGCGGCACCGCCGTCGAGACGCTGATCAGCAAGACCCGCAAGGGCATCCACAACATCATCCAGGGCAAGGACGACCGCCTGCTGGTGGTCATCGGCCCCTGTTCCATCCACGATCCCGCGGCGGCGCTGGAATATGCCCGCAAGCTGCTCGAGCAGCGCAAGAAGTACGAAGGCACGCTGGAAATCGTCATGCGCGTCTACTTCGAAAAGCCGCGCACCACCGTGGGCTGGAAGGGCCTGATCAACGACCCTTACCTCGATGAGACCTTCCGCATCGACGAGGGCCTGCGCATCGCGCGCCAGCTGCTGATCGACATCAACCGCCTGGGCCTGCCGGCCGGCAGCGAATTCCTGGACGTGATCTCGCCCCAGTACATCGGCGACCTGATCTCCTGGGGCGCCATAGGTGCGCGCACCACCGAAAGCCAGGTGCACCGCGAACTGGCCTCGGGCCTGTCGGCGCCCATAGGCTTCAAAAACGGCACCGACGGCAACATCCGCATCGCCACCGACGCCATCCAGGCGGCGGCGCGCGGCCACCATTTCCTGTCGGTGCACAAAAACGGCCAGGTCGCGATCGTGCAGACCAACGGCAACAAGGACTGCCATGTGATCCTGCGCGGCGGCAAGACGCCCAATTACGACGCAACCAGCGTCGCGGCGGCCTGCAAGGAGCTCGAAGCCTCCAAGCTGCCGGCCACGCTGATGGTGGACTGCAGCCACGCCAACAGCTCCAAGCAGCACGAAAAGCAGGTCGAGGTAGCGCGCGACATCGCGGGCCAGGTGGCCGGCGGTTCGCGCCATGTGTTCGGCCTGATGGTGGAAAGCCACCTGAACGCCGGCGCGCAGAAATTCACCCCCGGCAAGGACGACGCAAAAGCACTGGACTACGGCAAAAGCATCACCGACGCCTGCCTGGGCTGGAACGATTCGACGGACGTGCTGGAAATCCTGTCGGCCGCCGTGCTCAAGCGCCGCGCCAATCAATAAGCGAACAAACGCTATGGGCTGCTTGCGGGTTTGTGCGAATAGCCGCGCTACCCGCAAGTCGCCGACCATGGGCGCCTGACCAGGAGCACATCATGCGCAGCGAAGTCACCGTGAGCTTCAAGGACGGCCCGCCCGTGCGGCTGGACCTCAACGAAGTGCAGCCCATGCCGCACGACGTGGCGCGTTGGTGGCTGGACGACCAGTTCACGCAGATGGGCTGCGAGCCGCTGCGGCCTACAGGCAAGCTGCTGACCGCCGACAAGGTCGTGGTGGTGGCCCAGGCTGCCGGGCCAGCGAAATTCGCCGAGGCCAAATGGGCGCAGGAGTTTGCCCGTGCGGCCAGCGCGGCGCTGGCCAAGCCGGTGGTTCACATCGACGTGGCGACGCTGAGCATCACCTATTAATTAGTAGAGCCCCGGGCGTTCTGGGCAAAGTCAGGCCTTGAGCGCCGCCAGCAATTTGGCGTGAATCCCGCCAAAACCCCCGTTGCTCATGCACAGCAGGTGGTCGCCAGGCCGGGCCGCGGCCTTGACCTGGTCCAGCAGCTGGTCAATGGTGCCGGCGACCTGGGCGCGCTCGCCCATGGGGGCCAGCGCGGCGCGCGCGTCCCAGTCCAGCCCGCCGGCGTGGCAGAAGGCCAGGTCAGCCTGCTCCAGGCTCCAGGGTAATTGGGCCGTCATGGCGCCCAGCTTCATGGTGTTGCTGCGCGGCTCGAAGATGGCGAGTATGCGTTCGCTGCCCCGGCCGGCGCTTTGCAGCTGGCGGCGCAGGCCGTCCACCGTGGTGTGGATGGCCGTGGGGTGGTGGGCGAAGTCGTCATACACCGTGATGTCGCCGCCCTTGCGCGGGATCACGCCGCGCACTTCCATGCGCCGCTTGACGTTCTGGAATTCCGCCAGCGCCAGCGCCGCGGCCTCGGGCGCCACACCGACGTGCTCGGCCGCCGCGATGGCCGCCAGGGCATTGAGCTGGTTGTGCACGCCGCTGATGCCCCATTTCACGTGGGCCACAGCCTCGCCGGCCTTGAGCACATGAAAGTCATGCGGCTCGCCATGGGCGGTAAAGCCGGCTTTGTTCAGCAGGCCGTTGCCAAAGAGTAGCTGCTCACTCCAGCAGCCCTGGGCCAGCACGCGCTGCAGGCTGGCCTCGGCCGCGTTCACAACCACCCGGCCCTGCGAGGGCACCGTGCGCACCAGGTGGTGGAACTGCCGCTCTATGGCCGCCAGGTCGTCGAAGATGTCGGCATGGTCGAACTCGAGGTTGTTCAGCACGGCCGTGCGCGGCCGGTAGTGCACAAACTTGCTGCGCTTGTCGAAAAACGCCGTGTCGTATTCGTCGGCCTCGATCACAAAGGTATTGCCCTCGCCGAGGCGGGCCGAGACGCCGAAATTGAGCGGCACGCCGCCCACCAGGAAACCCGGCTTGAGCCCCGCATGCTCCAGGATCCAGGCCAGCATGGCCGTGGTGGTGGTCTTGCCGTGCGTGCCGGCCACGGCCAGCACGTGGCGCGGGCCGGTCGCATGGTGGGTGGGATGGTGCAGCACATGGCCCGACAGCCATTGCGGGCCGCTGGTATAGGGCTTGCCGCTGTTCAGGATGGCTTCCATGAGCGGGTATTTGGGCGTCCCGTCGGCCAGCCGGGCGCGCGAGATCACATTGCCGACCACAAACACGTCGGGCTCGAAGGCCATCTGGTCGGCGCCATAGCCCTCGATCAGTTCGATGCCCAGGCCGCGCAGCTGGTCGCTCATGGGCGGGTAGACGCCCGTGTCGCAGCCCGTGACCTTGTGCCCCGCCTCCCGCGCCAGGGCGGCCAGGCCGCCCATGAAAGTGCCGCAGATTCCCAGAATATGTATGTGCATGGGGCTGTATTCTAGGAGGCCGGGTTTCGCAGGCCAGGCGGTGAACTTTGCGCTACATCGGGAGCCTAACCGGGGCACAATCGCTTCGCCGCTCTTTTCTTCTCCCTTCTGGCTCCCGGGCCTGCCGACCTTGACCCCACACACCCTCAAATCCGAAATTGCCGCCACGGCCGCCGCGCTGGTGGTCGAGGAAGGGCTGGAATACGGCCCCGCCAAGCGCCGTGCCGTCAAACAGCTGGCGCTGCCGGCGCGCACCGAGCTGCCCGGCAACGACGAACTCGAAGACGCGGTGCGCGAATACATTGCGCTGTTTTGCGCCGATACCCAGCCGGCCGAGCTGGCCGCCTTGCGCGAGCTGGCCCTGGTCTGGATGGAGCGCCTGGCGCAGTTCCGGCCCCATCTGGGCGGCGCCGTCTGGCACGGCACGGCCACGCGGCTGTCCGACATCTATATCCAGCTTTTCTGCGATGACCCCAAATCGGCCGAAATCGCGCTGATTGAGCACAATGTGGACTACGAGCCGCGCACCGTGACCGGTTTTACCGGCGACAGCGTGGAAGCGCTCAGCCTGCGAAGTGTGTGCAAACCTTTGAATGAAACTGTGGGCGTGCACCTCTTGGTCTACGACCATGACGACCTGCGCGGCGCCTTGAGGCCCGATACCAAGGGCCGTACGCCCCGGGGCGATATCGCCGCCGTGCAAAAATTGTTGACCCCCCAAGCTGGAGCTTCAGACACGTGAATCGCAGAAATATGCTTTATGGCGCGGCCGCCGCAGTGGCCGGGCTGGCCGGCGCCAGCGTCGCCTGGTGGAAGTTCCAGCCGCACCAGGTGGCGCCCGCACCGGGCGAAACAGGGGTGGTGGGCGCGGCGGGCAACGCCTCCGATGCGTTCTGGCGCCTCAGTTTTGACACCCCGGACGGCAAGAACCTGTCCATGAGCAGCTTTCGCGGCAAGCTCCTGCTGGTCAATTTCTGGGCCACCTGGTGCCCGCCCTGTGTCGAGGAATTGCCTTTATTGGATTATTTCTACCAGGAAAACCGCGATAAAAACCTGCAAATAGTCGGTTTGGCCGTCGACCAGCCCACTGCGGTACGGACCTGGCTGCAAACCAAGCCCCTGCATTTCCCGGTGGGCATGGCCGGCCTGGGCGGGACGGAGCTCAGCAAATCGCTGGGCAACCTCGCTGGCAGCCTGCCCTTCACGGCGGTGTTCAGTGCCTCGGGAGAGCTGCTGCATCGCAAGATCGGCAAGGTCCTGCCTGAAGACCTCGCGCAGTGGGCCAAGCTGGTCTAGAAGGCCCACACGGGTTTTTGCACGAAAACCCGGCCAACCTGCGGCAATACGCTTCTAACAGCATTGTCTGAAGGGGATTTAGGGAAATCGAGGCCAACCGCCAGACGGTTTGGAATGGCCTCCGGCTTGATGTACACTCTGCGCTTTCCCGGGGAAAGCCGCCTGGCTCCTCCCCGCAGTAGTTAACTGATAAGCGCTTTAAAGCGTAAAAGCAGAAAGTAAGTGAAAAAAGAAGGAAGATCGGTGGCCGCACCCCGTGTGCCCTGTTTCCGGCCTTTCAGTCAAAAGCTGCGCCGAGATCCCGCGCCAGCATCTACCGTCGTTGGAGAGAACCCATGGATTTAAGAAAACTCAAAACCCTGATCGACCTCGTCTCGGAGTCCAACGTCTCCGAGCTGGAAATCACCGAAGCCGAGGGCAAGGTACGCATCGTCAAATCCAGCGGCGCTCCCGTCGTGATGCAGCAGCCGGTTGCCATGGTAGCAGCTCCCGCGGCGGCCCCGGCCGCCGGTGCTCCGGCTGCTCCGGCCCCCGAGGCGGCACCCGCCGCCCCGGCCGGCCATGCCGTCAAGTCGCCCATGGTGGGCACTTTCTACCGCTCGGCCAGCCCCGGCGCCAAGCCTTTTGTGGAAATCGGCAGCGTGGTCAAGGAAGGCGAGACCATCTGCATCATCGAGGCCATGAAGATCCTCAACGAGATCGAAGCCGACAAGTCGGGCACGGTCACCAAGATTCTTTCGGAAAACGGCCAGGCTGTGGAATACGGCCAACCCCTCTTCATCATTGAATAAGCGGGGCGCAGCGCCTCCTTTTCAAACCAGGCTTACCGACGCATGTTCAAAAAAATTCTGATCGCCAACCGCGGGGAGATCGCTTTGCGCATCCAGCGCGCCTGCCGCGAACTCGGCGTGAAGGCCGTGATGGTCTATTCCGAGGCCGACCGCGAAGCGAAATACATCAAGCTGGCGGACGAGTCGGTCTGCATAGGCCCGGCGCCCTCCAAGGACAGCTACCTCAACATGCCGGCCATCATCTCGGCGGCCGAGGTGACGGATGCCGAAGCCATACACCCCGGCTACGGCTTCCTGAGCGAAAACGCCGATTTTGCCGAGCGGGTCGAGAAAAGCGGCTTCAAGTTCATAGGCCCTTCGCCCGAATCCATCCGCATCATGGGCGACAAGGTGTCGGCCAAGCAGACCATGATCAAGGCCGGCGTGCCCTGCGTGCCCGGCTCGGAAGGCGCCCTGCCTGACGACCCGGTCCTGATCAAGCGCACCGCCAAGCAGATCGGCTACCCCGTCATCATCAAGGCGGCCGGCGGCGGCGGCGGGCGTGGCATGCGCGTGGTGCACACCGAGGCGGCCCTGCTGCACGCGGTGCAGACCACCAAGGCTGAGGCCGGCGCGGCTTTCGGCAATCCCGAGGTCTACATGGAGAAATTCCTGCAGAACCCGCGGCACATCGAAATCCAGATCCTGGCCGACCAGCACAAGAACGCGGTCTGGCTGGGCGAGCGCGACTGCTCCATGCAGCGGCGCCACCAGAAAGTCATGGAAGAGGCGCCGGCGCCCGGCATTCCACGCAAGCTGATCGAGCGCATCGGCGAGCGCTGCGTCGCGGCCGTCAAGAAGATAGGCTACCGCGGCGCGGGCACTTTCGAGTTCCTCTACGAAAACGGCGAGTTCTATTTCATCGAAATGAACACCCGCGTGCAGGTGGAGCACCCGGTCACCGAGTGGATCACCGGCGTGGACATCGTGCGCACCCAGATCATGGTGGCGGCCGGCGAAAAACTGCCCTTCGCCCAGCGCGACATCGAACTCAAGGGCCATTCCATCGAATGCCGCATCAACGCGGAAGACCCCTACAAGTTCATTCCCTCGCCGGGCCGCATCACGACCTGGCACACGCCGGGCGGGCCGGGCGTGCGGGTGGACTCCCACATTTACGCCAACTACTTCGTGCCGCCCAACTACGACTCCATGATCGGCAAGATCATCGTCCACGGCGACACGCGCGAGCAGGCCCTGGCCCGCATGAGCACGGCGCTGGCCGAGACCGTGGTCGAAGGCATCAACACCAACATCCCGCTGCACCGCGAACTGATGGTGGACGCCAAGTTCATGGACGGCGGCACCAACATCCACTACCTGGAAGAGTGGCTGTCCAAGCGAGAGCGTTAGCCCCCACGCTCCCCCACTTCGTGTGGGTCGCTGCCCCCCGAGGGGGCCGCCCGCCTGCGGTCTGGCAAAGCCAGTCCCGCGGCTCATGCTTGAATGGGTTGCCGCGAGCTCTGTATTCAACTTTCCCTGGGTAAACCATGTTTGAACTGATCCTGCTGGCCCCCGTCGACGAAGTCGAAACCCTGAGCGAGGCGCTGGACGCACTCGACGCGCTCAGCGTGTCGGTGGAAGACGCCGACGCGCAGACGCCGGCGGAGCAGGCCTTGTTCGGCGAGCCCGACATGCCGCCGCCCAAGGCGGGCTGGGAGCGCTCGCGCATCGTGTCGCTGTTTGCCACCGAAGCGCTGGCGCGTGACGCGGCCCATGTGCTGGCGGCGCAGGACTTTTTTGCGGGCTGCCGCGTCGTCGCCGTCCAGCCCGTGCCCGAGCAGGACTGGGTGCGCTTGACCCAGTCGCAGTTCTCGCCCGTGGACATCACACCCGAATTCTGGATCGTACCGACCTGGCACGAACCCCCGGCCGAGGCCAAACAGGTGATTCGCCTGGACCCGGGCCTGGCTTTCGGCACGGGCACGCACCCGACCACCCGCATGTGCCTGCGCTGGATCGCAAGCCGCAGCGGGCAAGACCTGGGCCGCGTGCTTGACTACGGCTGCGGCTCCGGCATTCTGGCCATAGGCGCGGCCAAGTTCGGCGCGGCCGACATCGACGCCGTGGACATCGACCCGGCCGCGGTCGAATCAACGCTGGCCAATGCCGAGGCCAACCATGTGGCGCTCAAGGCCGGCCTGCCCGAGGCCGCGTCCGGTCAGTACCGCACCGTGCTGGCCAACATCCTGGCCACGCCGCTCAAGGTGCTGGCGCCTCTGCTGTGTTCCCATGTCGAGAAAGGCGGGCATCTGGTGCTCGCCGGCATCCTGGAGCGCCAGGCCGGCGAGCTCAAGCAGGCCTACGCCCCCTATTGCCAGCTCAAGGTGCATGACGCGCAAGAGGGCTGGATCCTGATGACCGCCGGCTTCTAGGCCGTCCCGCAGGGCGCCGACGCGGGTCGCGGCCCCTACAATACAGCGCTAAATGAGCCTGATTACGCGCTGTCCCGCATGCGGCACGATGTTCAAAGTCGTGACCGACCAACTCAAAGTCTCACAAGGCTGGGTGCGATGCGGCCATTGCGCTGAAGTGTTCGATGCGTCGGCCCATCTTCTGCCGCGCGATATGTCCGCGCTGACCGCGCCCGCACCCCTGGCCATGGCCACGCTGGCCGCCGCTCCCGAGCCCCCGCCGGAATTCGACCGCCCCACCGAGCCCCAAAGCCTGCCCGCGGCGGACCCGCCGGCGGAGCCGCCGCGGCAGGAATGGGCGCCGGCCCGCTCGTTTGCCGACAGGATGCCGCTGCGGCCGTCCAGCCCCGGCTGGGACGACGCCCAGGACAGCGCCGCCGACTTCGACCCCGTGCGCTGGAAGCGGGCGCAGCAGGAACGCCAGCTCGATCCGCTGGAGTTGCCCGCCGAATCGCTGCCTGCCGAGCTACCCTTGCCGCGCCAGCCGGCCATGGTTCGCCAGGCCGTCGAGGACGATTCCAGCTTTGCCTATTCGGACGTGGATTCCGGCATGCCGGGGCGGCCGATGGAGCACGACGTGTCCTTTGTGCGGGATGCGCGGCGCAAGGCCTTCTGGCGAAAACCGCTGACGCGCCTGTCGCTGTCCCTGCTGTCCCTGCTGCTGCTGGCCACGCTGGCGGCCCAGTGGGCCGTCCAGCAGAGGGACATGCTGGCCGCGCTGGAGCCGCGGCTGCTTCCGGTGCTGCAGGCCTTGTGCGGTCCGCTGCGCTGTGAAATCCGCCCGCCTCGCCATATCGAGGCGCTGGTGATCGACAGCTCCACCTTCAACCGCGTCGCCCCCGACGCCTACCGCCTGAGCTTCACCCTCAAGAACACCGGCGTGGCGGCCCTGGAAATGCCCTCGCTGGAGGTGACCCTGACAGACACCCAGGACCAGGCCGTGGTGCGCCGCGTCCTGGCGCCGGCCCAGTTCGGCGCCAAGGCCGCGACGCTGGGGGCCCAGTCCGAGCTGGCGGGGCTGGTCATCATGAAAGTCTCGGGGGATGCGGTTGCCGCGTCGCCCACTTCCCCTTCCTCCTCTTCTTCTTCCGCTTCGGCGGCCGCACCCCTGCGGGTGGCGGGCTACCGTGTCCTGGCTTTTTATCCCTGATTGAAACGAGAAAAATCAATGTCCGCTGTTATCTGTGGCTCCCTGGCGTTTGACACCATCATGACTTTTGAGGGGCGCTTTTCCGAGCAGATCCTGCCCGACCAGCTGCACATCCTCAATGTGTCCTTCCTGGTGCCGGCGCTGCGCCGCGAATTCGGCGGCTGCGCCGGCAACATCGCCTACAGCCTGCGGCAGCTGGGCGGCACGGCCCTGCCCATGGCGACGGTCGGCAGCGACGGCGCCGAGTATGTGGATCGCATGAAGACGCTGGGCATCAGCACCGAGTTCGTGCGCCAGGTCGAGGGCACCTACACCGCGCAGGCCATGATCATGACCGACCGCGACAACAACCAGATCACGGCTTTCCATCCCGGCGCAATGATGCAGGCCCATGTGACCCGCATCGCGGCGCGCGGCGACATCAAGCTGGGCATCATTTCGCCCGATGGCCGCGACGCCATGCTGCAGCATGCCGAGCAGTTCAAGGCCGCCGGCATTCCCTTTGTGTTCGACCCGGGCCAGGGCCTGCCCATGTTCGACGGCAAGGAACTCGCGCATTTTGTCGAGCTGGCGACCTGGGTGACGGTCAACGACTATGAGGCCAAGATGCTCTGCGACCGCACCGGCCTGTCCTGCGCCGAATTGTCGCGCCGCGTGCAGGGCCTGGTGGTGACCTTGGGTGCCGAAGGCTGCGAGGTCTGGATAGACGGCGAAAAAACCGTGGTGCCGCCCGTGAAGGCCGAGGCCGTGGTGGACCCGACCGGCTGCGGCGACGCCTTTCGCGGGGCGCTGCTGTTCGGCCTGGAGCAAGGCTGGCCGCTGGCGCGCTGCGCCGCGCTGGGCAACCGGGTCGGCGCGCTCAAGATCGCGACGCGCGGCGGCCAGAACTACACGCTGTCGGCCGAACAAATCTCGGCTTAAAGGGCGCCCCTCAGGCGGGTGGGCCGTCCTGGCCCGCCGCTTTCACCAGCGCATCCCAGGCGGCCTGGCCGGCCGCCGCGGCATTCACGCGCAGCTGCTTGCGCCTGGATGTCTCCCCGCGCGCCAGCGTGACCGCCTGCTGCGGAACACCGAGGCAGCCGGCCAGCCATTTCACAAGTGCCTGGTTGGCCTTGCCGTCCACCGGCGGCGCCTGCAGCCGCAGGCGCAGCGCCTGCTGGCCGGCTTCGCCGTGCAGGCCCACGGCCTGGGTTTTGGCGGCATTCGGCACCACGTGCACGTCGACCAGCACGTCGCCGTTCTTTTCGATTCGCAGAAAGGCAAGCTCAGGCAGCGGCATGGGCGGGATGATGGCGGGCATGAAAAAAGCCCGACATCTTTCGATATCGGGCTCTAAGCAGAATTACCTTACTGCTTACGGCTTGCTGGCAGTCGGAAACGGCCAGGCAGCTTGCGGGTTCAGAGTAGTCTGAGCCGCAGGGGCAGCCGCTGCAGCGGGTGCTTTCGCAGCTTTGGCAGCAGGTTTTTTCGCGGCTTTCTTCGCAGCGGGCTTTTTCGCTGCTTTCTTGGCGGCAGGCTTCTTCGCAGCGGCTTTCTTGGCCGCTGGTTTCTTCGCTACCTTTTTCGCGGCCTTCTTGGCTGCTGGCTTTTTCGCGGCGGCTTTTTTGGCCGCTGGCTTCTTGGCCGCTACCTTCTTGGCTGCTGGCTTTTTCGCTGGCGATTTTTTCGCAGCTGGCTTCTTAGCCGCTACTTTTTTCGCTGGAGCTTTTTTAGCCGGAGCTTTTTTCGCTGCTACTTTTTTAGCAGGAGCCTTCTTAGCTGCTGCCTTTTTAGCAGGAGCCTTCTTCGGAGCAGCTTTTTTAGCCGCAGTTTTTTTCGCAGTTGCCATAGTTTTCTCCTTGATCACGTTGCAAAGAGCACTTCACGGTTGGAGTACGTAAAGCGATTCACGGCGTTGGGCCCCGGATAAACCGGTCCCAGCGCCGCGAACACAGGAGCAAAGCCCAGCGCGCACTCTGCGGTGTCGTCGTTGGTCGTTGCAATTCTAGAAATCATTGTCGGCTTGTGTTGCGCGTCTTGTTCAATCAATCCCAGGAAAGGGCACCACCGGACTGGTACTCGATCACGCGGGTTTCAAAGAAGTTGCGTTCTTTTTTCAGGTCGATCATTTCGCTCATCCACGGGAATGGATTCTCCTCGTTGGGGAAGAGAGTTTCAAGTCCGATCTGCGTGGCACGGCGATTGGCGATGTAGCGCAGGTAGCCCTTGAACATGGAGGCGTTCAGGCCGAGCACGCCGCGAGGCATGGTGTCCTCGGCGTAGCGGTATTCCAGTTCGACGGCCTTCATGAACAGGGCCTTGATCTCGGCCTTGAACTCCGCCGTCCAGAGGTGCGGGTTCTCCAGCTTGAGCTGGTTGATCAGGTCGATGCCGAAATTGCAGTGCATGGACTCGTCGCGCAGGATGTACTGGTACTGCTCGGCGGCGCCGGTCATCTTGTTCTGGCGGCCCAGGGCGAGGATCTGCGTGAAGCCGACGTAGAAGAACAAGCCCTCCATCAGGCAGGCGAAGACGATCAGCGACTTGAGCAGGGTCTGGTCGGCTTCGGGCGTGCCGGTCTTGAAGTGCGGGTTGGAGATGACTTCAATGAAAGGGATCAGGAACTGGTCCTTGTCCTTGATGGACTGGACTTCGTTGTAGGCGTTGAAGATCTCGCTTTCGTCCAGGCCCAGCGACTCGGTGATGTACTGGTAGGCATGGGTGTGGATGGCTTCCTCGAAAGCCTGGCGCAGCAGGAACTGGCGGCACTCGGGCGCCGTGATGTGGCGGTAGGTGCCCAGCACGATATTGTTGGCGGCCAGCGAGTCGGCGGTCACGAAGAAGCCCAGGTTGCGCTTGACCAGGCGGCGTTCGTCCTCGGTCAGGCCGTTCGGGTCTTTCCAGAGTGCGATGTCGCGCGTCATGTTCACTTCCTGCGGCATCCAGTGGTTGGCGCAGGTGGCGAGGTATTTTTCCCAGGCCCATTTGTATTTGAAGGGCACCAGCTGGTTGACGTCGGTCTGGCCGTTGATGATGCGCTTGTCGGAGGCTTTGACGCGCTGCGCCTTGGCGGGTTCGGCGGAGACGGGAGCCGAAGGGGCCGCAGCTTGCGCAGGTGCGAAGGCGCCGTCGTTGAGCATGCGCACTTGCGCCTGGGGTTGCTCGGCGGCGTTAAAAGAAAGAGGCGGAAGTTCCATCGAGCGGCCTTCGGGCGAGCCGCTGTTCTGAGGTGTTTGCAACGATGGTTTGACTTCTTCGTCCCAGGTCAACATAGAGGTTTCCAATACTGTGGGATTATGAAAGCAGCGATACAAAATGAAAAGTGTTCATTCACATCGCTACAAAATTGTGTTGCTCATATACATCGAATCGTGCGGCCGGGTGGCCGCGCGATCCGGTGTTTTTTTATTGGCAGGCCTCGCATCCCGGGTCGTCGATCGCGCAGAACTTGATGTCGGTGGCGGGCGTTGCATTCATCTGCGCCTGCGCCGCGGCGGCCGCCGCTTCGAGCGCGCTCATGCCGCTGCTCGCGGGCGCGGAGCCGGATGACACCGAGTTCATCTTGCCCGCGGTCACGGTCGATTTCTCGGCGTGCGTCGCGCTCTGGGTGCGCAGGTAGTAAGTGGTCTTGAGGCCGCGCAACCAGGCCAGCTTGTAGGTGTCGTCCAGCTTCTTGCCCGAGGCGCCCGCCATATAGATATTGAGCGACTGCGCCTGGTCTATCCATTTCTGGCGGCGCGCCGCCGCTTCGACGATCCAGGAGGTCTCGATTTCAAACGCCGTGGCGTACAGCGCCTTGACGTCCTGGGGGACACGGTCGATGGGGCGCAGGGAGCCGTCAAAGTGCTTGAGGTCCACCACCATCACGTCGTCCCACAGGTTCAGGCGCTTGAGGTCGCGCACCAGGTAGTGGTTGATGACCGTGAATTCGCCGGACAGGTTGGACTTGACCGAGAGGTTGCCGAAGCAGGGCTCGATGCAGGCATCCACGCCGATGATGTTGGAGATGGTGGCGGTCGGGGCGATGGCGACGCAGTTGGAGTTGCGCATGCCGTCCTTGGCGATCTTCTTGCGCAGGGCTTCCCAGTCCAGCGTGGCGGAACGGTCGATCTCGACATAGCCGCCGCGCTGCTCGGCCAGCATGTCCAGCGTGTCCAGCGGCAGCACGCCCTTGTCCCAGAGCGAGCCCTTGTAGCTGGCGTACTTGCCGCGCTCTTTGGCCAGCTCGGTGGAGGCCCAGTAGGCGTGGTAGCAGACGGCTTCCATGGACTTGTCGGCGAACTCGACGGCTTCCTGGGAGGCGTAAGGCACGCGCAACTCATACAGGCAGTCCTGGAAGCCCATGATGCCCAGGCCCACGGGGCGGTGGCGCATGTTGGAGTCGCGGGCCTTCTTGACGGCGTAGTAATTGATGTCGATCACGTTGTCCAGCATGCGCATGGCCGTGGTGATGGTCTTTTTGAGCTTCTCGTGGTCGACCGCGCCGTCCTTCAGGTGCTGGACCAGGTTGACGGAACCGAGGTTGCAGACGGCGGTTTCGGTGTCGCTGGTGTTGAGTGTGATCTCGGTGCACAGGTTGGAGGAGTGCACGACGCCGGCGTGCTGCTGCGGCGAGCGCACGTTGCAGGCGTCCTTGAAGGTGATCCAGGGATGGCCGGTCTCAAACAGCATGGACAGCATCTTGCGCCACATGTCGGTGGCCTGCACCTTGCGGGACGGCTTGATCTCGCCGCGCTCGGCCTTGGCTTCGTAGGCGGTGTAGATCTTCTCGAAATCCTTGCCGAACTTGTCGTGCAGGTCGGGCGTGTCGGACGGCGAGAACAGGGTCCAGCTGCCTTTTTCCATCACGCGGCGCATGAACAGGTCGGGAATCCAGTTGGCGGTGTTCATGTCGTGCGTGCGGCGGCGGTCGTCGCCGGTGTTCTTGCGCAGTTCCAGGAACTCTTCGATGTCCAGGTGCCAGGTTTCCAGGTAGGCGCAGACGGCGCCCTTGCGCTTGCCGCCCTGGTTGACGGCGACCGCCGTGTCGTTGACGACTTTCAGGAAAGGCACCACGCCTTGCGACTCGCCGTTGGTGCCCTTGATATGGGCGCCCAGGGCGCGCACGGGTGTCCAGTCGTTGCCCAGGCCGCCGGCGAATTTGGACAGCAGGGCGTTTTCCTTGATGGCGTCGTAGATGCCGCCCAGGTCGTCGGCGACCGTGGTCAGGTAGCAGGACGACAGCTGCGAGCGCAGGGTGCCGGCGTTGAACAGGGTGGGCGTGCTCGACATGAAGTCGAAGGACGACAGGATTTCGTAGAACTCGATGGCGCGCTCTTCGCGGTCGATTTCGTTGAGAGACAGGCCCATGGCCACGCGCATGAAGAAAGCCTGGGGCAGCTCGATGCGCTGCTTGCGCACGTGCAGGAAGTAGCGGTCAAACAGGGTCTGCAGGCCGAGGTAGTCGAACTTCAGGTCGCGCTCGGGCTTGAGCGCGGCGCCCAGGCGGGCCAGGTCGAACTGCTGCAGCTTTTCGTCGAGCAGCTCGTTCTGCACGCCCTTGGCGATGAATTGCGGGAAGTATTCGGCATAGCGGATCGCCATGTCGGCCTGGGTGACTTCCTCGCCCAGCACTTCGCGGCGGATGGTGTGCATCAAGAGGCGCGCGGTGGCGTAGGTGTAGTCGGGGTCTTTTTCAATCAGGGTGCGCGCTGCCAGGATGGATGCCTTGTAGACCTCGTCGATGGGAACGCCGTCGTAGAGGTTGCGCATGGTTTCCGCGACGATGGGGTCCGGCTTGACGTCGGCACCCAGGTTGGCGCAGGACGCTTCAATCAGGGCCTGCAGGTTGCGGATGTCCAGGGCGACGCGGTTGCCGCGGTCGGTCACGTGGATCAGCGGGGCCGCGGGCGTCTGCACTTGCGGCTGGCGCGCGCGCTCCTGCGTGCGCTTTTCGCGGTACAGCACGTAGGCGCGGGCGATCTCGTGGTGGCCGCCGCGCATCAGGCCGAGCTCGACCTGGTCCTGCACGTCTTCTATATGAAAGGTGCCGCCGCCCGGGCGCGAGCGCATCAGCGCGCGGATCACCGCCTGGGTCAGGCCGTCGACCGTTTCGCGCACGCTGGCCGAGGCCGCGCCCTGCGTTCCGTGAACGGCCAGGAAGGCCTTCATCATGGCCACGGCGATCTTGTTGGGCTCAAACGGCACCACGCCGCCGTTGCGGCGGATGATCTGGTAGTGGGCAAGCGGATTGGACTGGGTGTTGGGTTCGCTGGTTGCCGGGTTGCCGGCGGCCAGACCGGGTGTTGCGGGCACTGCGTGCTGTGCTGTTTGCATGACTTCCTCTTTGCTTTGTTTTATGACTGGCTGATGTGCTGTTGCGGGCAATCCGTTTGGCGGGAGCGGTTCAAAAACATGAACCAATTTCTCACCGCCGGGGCCCGAATTACATCAATCTTGAATTAGGGCTTAGGCACTATACCTAGGGTATTGGGGGAATACAAGCCACTACAGGTAGTGTACCGCCGACTTTATGGACCGTTACGTTTTGTGGCTTTTTCATTCCACTTCGGACCGCTTGCCTAAGGCCTTTGTATTCGTGCCGCTCATCTCGCGCAAAGCCTGATTTCATCAGGCCTGCGGGCGCTCCGCATCGCTGCGGCGCGCCTTGTCGCGGGCTTTGGCCCGCCAACACAAGCCCATGTTAGCGCGGTAAAAATACCGGGAAATTTTCGGCGGCAAAGCGCACCACACTGGTGTGGTCTTGTGCCGCGCGCCGCTCAAACAGTTTCGGGAAAGTACCTAGCCGGCAAGGCCAGCGAGTCTTGCAGCAAGGGCCAGTCGAAACCCGCACCGGGGTCCTGCTTGCGGCCCGGCGCGATGTGTTCGTGCCCCGCGATGTGGGCGATGGGATAGGCCTGCAGCAGCGCGGCGCACAGCCCGGCCAGGGTCTCGTACTGCGGCGCTTCGAAAACGCCGCCTTCCAGGCCTTCGAGTTCAATGCCGATGGAGTCGTCGTTGCAGTTGCCGCGCCCGCGGTACTTCGATTCCCCGGCATGCCAGGCGCGGTCGCCGCAGCCGACGAACTGCCACAGCGCGCCGGAGCGGGCAATGAAAAAATGCGACGACACCTGCAGGCCGCGTATGCCCTGGAAGTAAGCGTGGGCTTCCCAGTCGAGCTGGTTGGTGAAGAGCCGCTGCACGTTGCCGTTGCCGAATTCACCGGGCGGCAGGCTGATGGAGTGAATCACCACGAGGTCTATCTGCGCGCCCTCGGGCCGCGGGCCGAAATTGGGCGATGCCAGCGCGTGCGCATAACGGTACCAGCCGTCCCGCCACAGAGGGGGCGGGGCGCCGGCACCGCTGCTTTCAGGCGGGATCATCGGCGGCGTCGAGTCCATCGGCGGGGTCTTCGCTGCCCGGCGTCACGATATTGAGGCGGGCGATGCGGTAGCGGATCTGGCGCAGGCTCAGGCCCAGCCTGGCGGCCGCGGCGGTGCGGTTGAATCCGTTTTCCAGCAGCACCTTCGTGAGGATGCTGCGCTCTTGCCTGTCCAGGTAGTCCTGCAGGTTTTCCGGAACAGCGACCTGCTCTTCGGCCGGCGCGTCGAAATGCAGCTCGCTGCCCTCGCCCAGCGCCACCGCCCGGTGCAGGGTGTTTTCAAGCTCGCGGACGTTGCCGTTGAAGGGCAGGGCACGCAGCTGGCCCAGCACGGCCTCGGTCAGCGCGGGTACGGGAAAGCCCGACTCCTGGCAGATCCTGGCGAGCAAGGCCTTGCACAGGTCGGGCAGGTCTTCGCGGCGCTCGCGCAGGGCCGGCACGTGAATCTCGATCACATTGAGCCGGTAATACAGGTCCTGGCGGAAAGTCCCGGCCTGGACTTCGGCCACCAGGTCCTTGTGCGTGGCGCTGACGATGCGTACGTCCACCGGGTCCTCCTGCGCGGAGCCCAGCGGGCGCACGGTGCGCTCCTGGATGGCCCGCAAAAGCTTGGACTGCATGGCCAGCGGCAGGTCGCCGATCTCATCGAGGAACAGGGTCCCGCCCTTGGCCGCCTGGAAGTAGCCCTGCCGGTCCTGCGCCGAGCCGGTGTAAGCGCCCTTGCGCGCGCCGAAGAACTCGGCCTCCAGGAGGTTTTCCGGGATGGCGCTGCAGTTGACGGCCACAAACGGGCCTGCCGCGCGGTGGCTGCAGCCGTGCACGGCGCGCGCGACCAGTTCCTTGCCGGTGCCCGACTCGCCCTGGATCAGCACGGGCGCCATGCTGCCGGCCACCTTGACGATGCGCGACTTGACGGCGCGCATGACGGCCGATTCGCCGACCAGCTTCTGCAGGATCAGCGGGGTTTCGGCGGCCATCGGCAGGGGCAGCGACAAAGGCGCGATGCCCGAGTCGGGCGTGCCGCGCTGGGTTTTTTCGGCGGCCGGCGCCGGATGTTTGGCACCCTGCACGGCCGACGCCACCACGCTGCGGAACTGTTTGAGGTCGACCGGCTTGGTGAGGTAGTCGAAGGCACCGGCCTTCAGGGCCTCGACCGCGTTCTCGGCGGAGCCGTGCGCAGTGATGACCACGCAGCGCTCGCTGCGCTGCTGGCTCACCATGTCGCGCAGCAACTCCAGGCCCAGGCCGTCCGGCAGGCGCATGTCGGTGATGACCGCGTCAAACCGGTTTTCGCTGAGCTGCTGGCGGGCCTGCAGCAAATCGCCGGCGGCTTCCACCCGGTAACCTTCCCTGAGCAGGGTCAGCTCGTAGAGGGTGCGCAGGTCCGGCTCGTCGTCGATGACGAGGATGCGGGCTTGCTGGGGAACGGGGGCTTGCATGCTCATGGTGTCAGGGGCATTGTGGCAAAAGAAGGCGAGGGCGTGTTCGGGGATTGCGCGGAGGGCCTGAACATGACGAAAAATTCGTTGCCCTCGGTGCCTTCGCGCCGCACGCGCTGGTAGCCGATCATGGCGCCGTAGCGTTCGCACAGCTCGCGGCAGATATACAGCCCCAGCCCGCTGGAGCGGCTTTCCGATGAGAAAAAAGGTTCGAACAGGTGGGTCTGCACGGTCTGCTCCAGCGGCTGGCCGTCGCTCCACACGGACAGGCGCGCCTGCCCCGGCGCCATGTTCTGGGTCGCGACTTCGATCGCGCCGGCGGAGTCGCTGGCATAACGCAGGGCGTTGTCCAGCAGGTTGATCATCAAGCGACGCAAATGCTCGGGCTCAAAAACCACGACGGCGTTGTCCGAGGCCGTCGTGACGCGCGTGCGCGCGGCGGCCGCGGTCTGCCCCGCCCAGTCGGCGCTGATTTTCTGGACGGTGTCGTCGAGCGGCAGGGTGGTGGTTTGCGGCAAAGGCAACTGGGCCTGGGCCCGCGAAATATTCAGCACCTCGTCGACAATCCGGGCCAGGCGCTGCGCGTTTTGCCTGACCATGGCGGTGAGCTGGCGCTGCCCCGCGTCCTGCAATTCCTCTTCGAGCAGCGCATTGGCTTGCGAAATGGCGGCCAGCGGGTTGCGGATCTCATGGGCCACCGCGGCCGACATGCGGCCCATGGCCGCCATTTTTTCGGTCCGAACGCGCGCTTCCATCTCGCGCAGGTCTTCCAGGAACATCACGCACAGGCTCTCATGCGTGCCGTTCGGCGACGCGGCCAGCCGCGTGCGCACGTGCAGCCGCCGGGTGTTGCCGCCCGCGCTGTCCAGGCTGACGTCCGCTTCCTGGGGCAATTGCGCCGCGAAGGTGCGGTGCGTGAGCTCGGCAAGCGCTTGCCAGGCGGTTTCCGTGGCCAGGATGAAGGGGGCGCTGCGCACGGCATCGCCGGCCGCCAGCAGGCGCCGGGAAGCCGGGTTGGCCGAGCGCACGATGCCGTTGACGTCGACCACCAGCACGCCGTCGGCCAGGGCTTCAATGACCAGTTCGTTCACCTGGGTTTGCATGCGCGCGGCCGACTGGCTGCGTTTGGCCAATTGCTCTTCCCGGGCCAGGCGCAGGGCCAAGTGGTTGGCGAGCAGCGCGACGAGGAAGAAGCCGGAACTGCTCAAGCCGGCCTGCAGGAAACGCGCATTGGCGTCGCCCACCCCCTGCAGCGAGTTCCACCAGGCGTCGGCCAGCAGCAGCAGCGTCACGCTCGAGGCCGTCCCGAAGGCCAGCAGGATAGGGCCGAGGATGGAGGACAGCAGCACCGGCAGCGCAAACAGCGGGGTGTAATTGATGCCGCTGGACTGCAGGAAATTCAGCGCCGAAAAGGTGACGACGTCCACGCCTATGGTCAGCACCCACTGCGCGTCAAAGGTGCTGCCGGGCGGCCGCGGCCGCGACCAGACCCGCACCGCCAGGGTGGCGCACAGGTAGGCGATACAGGTTGCGATGGACCAGTGGTTGGTGATGTTGCCCAGCGCGTAGATAAAAGCCTGCAGGACGACCAGCACCGCGGCGATGGCCACGCGCGCCGTCATGAAAACATGCCAGAGGCGGCCGAAGGAGCCGGGCCCGGAGGTGATTTCCCAGCTGCCTGAGCCCTTGTCGCCGCCGGTTTCGAACCAATGGGAGGGCGTGCTCATTTAGGGCCTGTAAACATAGTGTTCACAGGCCCTGTTCGACCTGGCGCCGGTGCGCATCGCTGCAATAAATGCCTTTGCTGCCGATCAGCGCTTCGGTTTTCGGTAAATGCACGCCGCAAACCTCGCACGCAACGATTTCAGTGACGGCGGACCCTGTTTTTTGCGGGGCCGGCTGGCGGGCCGGCGCGGCCTCACCCCGTTCCGTTTCCCGGTTGTGCCGCCAGATCCAGAACACCACCAGCACCAGGGCCATGACCAGCAGGTATTTCATGCCCGCCTCAGGATGACTTCAAGCACAAAGCGCGAACCGGCATAACCCAGCAGCAGCAGGCCGGAGCCCAGGTACAGCACGTGCACCGCCTTGCGGCCGCGCCAGCCCAGGCGCGCCCGGCCGATCAGCAGGCCGGCAAAGGTCAGCCAGGCCAGCACCGAGAACACGGTCTTGTGGTTCCACTTCCAGGCCAGGCCCGGCCCGTAAAGCGTTTCGGCGAACAGCCAGCCCACGAACAGCGTGGCCGACAGCAGCACAAAGCCGGCCTCCACGAAACGAAAGGTCAGGCGTTCCAGCGTCATCAGCGGCACGCCGGCATCGGTTTGCGCGGCCAGCCGGATGGAGCGCTCGGAGCGCGTCATGAGCCAGCCGTGCACGACCGCCGCGGCAAACAGCCCGTAGGACGCAATGCCCAGGGCCCAGTGCAGCGGCAGCCAGGGCGATGCGATGGCATGGTAGGTGGTGCCGGGGAAAACGGCCGCCAGGATGACCGCCACGCTGCCCAGTCCCGCCAGCGCCCAGTGCGCATGAAGCTGCGGAAGCAGGCGGCTTTCAATTGCGTACACCGTGAGCACCAGCCAGACGGTCATGGACAGCGCGGGCGCAAAGCCGAAACGGGGCGGCTCGCCCAGCAGGCCGTCGGCCAGCGCCAGCGCGTGCAGCAGCCAGGCGGCCAGCAGCAGGCCGCGTACGGCGGCGGCACCCAGGCGCGGCGCGGCCAGTGCCAGGACGGCATAGGCGACAGCGGCGCCTGCCGCCGCCGCAAGACCCCACCAGTCGCTCAAAGCTAAAATCATGGCTAGAGTTTAGCCTTTACTGCTTTGCCGGCGGCCTTCCCGTCGCCCCGCAGCAGCCTTTCGTCCCCCACCTAACTGCCCCACGCCCGTGGCGCCTCCCCATGGCCTCAGCCCTTACCGACAAGTTATCCCGCCTCGTCAAGGAAATGCGAGGCCAGGCCCGCATCACCGAATCCAATGTGCAGGACATGCTGCGCGAAGTGCGCATGGCGCTGCTGGAGGCCGACGTGGCACTGCCGGTGGTGCGCGACTTCATCGCCCGGGTCAAGGAAAAGGCGCTGGGCCAGGAGGTGATGGGTTCGCTCTCGCCGGGCCAGGCGCTGGTCGGCATCGTCAACAAGGAGCTCGCCGCCACCATGGGCGAGGGCGTGAGCGACATCAACCTGGCGGCGCAGCCGCCGGCGGTCATCCTGATGGCCGGCCTGCAAGGTGCGGGTAAAACCACCACCACCGCCAAGCTGGCCAAGCACCTGATTGAAAAGCGCAAGAAAAAAGTCCTGACGGTCTCGGGCGACGTCTACCGCCCTGCCGCCATCGAGCAGCTCAAGACGGTCACCAAGCAGGCCGGCGCCGAATGGTTTCCCAGCACGCCCGAGCAGAAGCCGGCCGGCATCGCCCGCGCCGCCATCGACTACGCCCGCAAGCACTTTTTTGACGTGCTGCTGGTCGATACGGCCGGCCGGCTGGCCATTGACGAAGCCCTGATGGCCGAGATCAAGGAACTGCACGCCATCCTGAACCCGGTCGAAACCCTGTTCGTCGTCGATGCCATGCAGGGCCAGGACGCGGTCAACACCGCCAAGGCCTTCAAGGAGGCGCTGCCGCTGACCGGCATCATCCTGACCAAGACCGACGGCGATTCGCGCGGCGGCGCGGCGCTCAGCGTGCGGCAGATCACCGGCGCGCCCATCAAGTTTTCCGGCACCAGCGAGAAGATCGACGGCCTGGAGGTGTTCGACGCCGAGCGCCATGCGGGACGCATTCTGGGCATGGGCGACATCGTGGCGCTGGTCGAGCAGGTCGCCGCCGGCGTGGATGTGGCGGCGGCGCAAAAGCTGGCCGCCAAGATCAAGTCGGGCGACGGCTTTGACCTCAACGACTTCCTGGGCCAGTTGCAGCAGATGAAGAACATGGGAGGCCTGTCCAGCCTGCTGGACAAGCTGCCGGCGCAGATGACCGCCAAGGCCGGCCAGGTCGACATGGACAAGGCCGAGAGGGACATCAAGCGCAAGGAAGGCATCATCCAGAGCATGACGCCGCTGGAGCGACGCAAGCCCGAACTCATCAAGGCCACGCGCAAGCGCCGTATCGCGGCCGGCTCCGGCGTGCAGGTTCAGGAAGTCAACCGGCTGCTCAACGAGTTCGAGCAGATGCAGGGCATGATGAAGAAGATGAAGGGCAGCGGCATGATGAAGATGATGAAGCGCATGGGCGGCATGAAAGGCATGCCCAAGTTCTGACGGCGCTCTAGCCCATAAAAAAAGCCGCTTGATGCGGCTTTTTTTATGGGCTGTTCAGGGTTTCAGGCCGGCTTCAGCCGCGGCTGGGCCTGCCGGCTGGCATGCAGCCAGGCGCGGCGCAGCACCGCGGGGGAGCGGGTCTCTTCCGGGATCAGCAGGTAGTTTTGCGCGCGCAGGGCCGTGCCCACGCCGACCTTGCTGGTGAGCACCGTCATCGGGATGGACAGCAGCAGCGGCAGGCCCACCGGGATCAGCCAGACCAACGCGCGCGCGTCGATCACGGCGATGCCGACGGCCAGCAGCGCGATCACGCCCGACATCGGCGCCAGCTGCGCCAGCGCATGGCGCCAGGGCACGGCGGCCGCTTCGCGCGGGGGCGACTTCCATTCGAGCTTCAGGCCCGTCAGCGCCACCACCACGAACAGCGAGTGCGCCAGCATGCGGATGGGGGCCTGCAGCAGGGCGATCAGGGTTTCCAGCAGCGCGCTGCGCAGCAGGCTGGCGGTGCCGCCGTAGGACTGCTGCTGGCGGTTGATCAGCACGGCGGCGATGCCCAGGATGCGCGGCAGGAACAGCATGCACAGCGTCCAGGCCCACAGCGACATCAGCTCGCCCGGCAGCAGCGTCCAGTCGGCGATCATGGGCGAGCCCGACAGCCACAGCGCGGTGCCCAGGGTCAGGAAGCACAGCCACAGCGGCGCCGACAGGTAGGCCATCGCGCCGGTGCCGAACATGGAGCGGTGCACCGGGTGTATGCCGGGCTCGGCGATCAGGCGCGAGTTCTGCAGGTTGCCCTGGCACCAGCGGCGGTCGCGCTGCAGCTCGGCCAGCAGGTCGGGCGGCTGCTGTTCATAGCTGCCGACCAGGTCGCCCACCAGCCAGACGTGGTAGCCGGCGCGGCGCATCAGCGCGGCTTCGACAAAATCGTGCGACATGATGCTGCCGGCCATGCCGCCCGTGCCCGGGATATGGGCCAGCGCGCAGTGTTTCATGAAGGGTTCTATGCGGATGATGGCGTTGTGGCCCCAGTAGTGCGACTCGCCCATCTGCCAGAACTGCATGCCCAAGGTGAACAGGCGCCCCGTCACGCGCGAGGCGAATTGCTGTGCGCGCGCATGCAGGGTTACGTGGCCTATGGCCTGGGTGGCGGTCTGGATGATGCCGGCACTGGGGTTGGCTTCCATCAGCTTGACCATGGAGACCAGGCAGTCGCCGCTCATCACGCTGTCGGCATCCAGCACCACCATGTAGCGGTAGTCCTTGCCCCAGCGGCGGCAGAAGTCGGCGACGTTGCCGGCCTTGCGGTCGGTGCGGCGCTTGCGCAGGCGGTAATAGACCTCGATCTGCGGCTGGTCCGGGTGGCTCGCCAGCTGGGCGCGCAGGTCTTCCCAGGCGGCGCGCTCGGCCTGGATGATGGCCGGGTTGTTGCTGTCGGACAGCACGAACACGTCGAAGCTCTGCACGTGGCCGGTCATCGCGACCGACTCGCAGGTGGCGCGCAGGCCGGCGAACACGGTGCGCACGTCCTCATTGCAGATGGGCATGATGATGGCGGTGCGCGTGGACGCATCCAGCGGGTAGTGCTGGACTTTTTTCGCCGACAGCGCGTGCCTGTCGCCGAAGAGGGTGACGTAAAAACCCATCATCGCGGTCATGAAGCCGGTCACCACCCAGGCCGAGAGCAGCGCGAACAGGCTGATCTGGCCGTATTGCAGCCAGGCGTTGTCGTAGTCGGGCTGCATGTCGGCAAAGATGCTGGTCGCCAGCACGGTGCTGACCAGCGTCAGCAGCAGGAACACCGCGCGGCGGCGTCTGGCCGCGCGCTGCCAGGGCTCGGGCCGGGCGGCGGGCAAGGGGCGCAAAGCCGCCGGGTCGCCGGCCTTGAACATGGACATCAAGGGCAGCAACAGCGCGGTCGCCATGCTGTTCCAGAAGCCGCGCCAGGGGCGCGGCACCATGGAGCCGCGGTTCAGCGGCGGCGCCGTGACCGAATTCGGATGACGTTCCTCGCGCAGCAGGCTGCGCGCGCCGGACGGTATCAGGGTGTGATCAGGTTGGTCCATGTTTCGCTTACGGTGTGGTTGTCGTGTTTGAGGAAGGCGCGCAGCTCGACGGGCTGGGCCGGGTTCAGCCGCTGCACGCGCAGCGCCATGCGCCAGGCGCCGGTGGCGGGGTTTTTGTAGGCCAGGCTTTCGAGCACGCGGCCGTTGGCATTGGCGCTGGAGATCGCCTCGACCTTGGCGTCCTCGGGCAGGGCGTCCAGCGCCGGCCCGGCAAAGTCAATGAGGTACTGGACCTGGCCTGTGAGGTCGGTGCCCGGTTTTGAAAAGCCGAAACCGCGGCGTGACTGCGTCACCCAGCCGTTGGGCGGCAGCTGCGGGTTCTTGCCCTGCCAGCTGATTTGCCAGGCGATGTCCAGCGACTGGCCGGGCGCCGGCATTTTTTCGGGTACCCAATAGGCCGCCACGTTGTCGTGGGTCTCGTCGGGCGTGTTGAATTGCAGCAGCTCGACGCGGCCGGCGCCCCAGTCACCGACCGGCGTGACCCAGGCGCTGGGCCGCAGTTCATAGCGCGCTTCGGTGTCCTCGTAGCTGGCAAAGGCGCGGTCGCGCTGCATCAGGCCGAAGCCCTTGAGCGACTTCATGCCGAAGGAGGTCGTCACCGTGGCCGAGGGGTTTTGCAGCGGCCGCCACAGCCATTCACCGTCGCCGCTGGCCATCATCAGGCCGTCGGAGTCGTGCACCTCCGGGCGGAAGTCACCGGGCCGAGGCTGGTTTTCACCGGAGAAAAACATGCTGCTCAGCGGCGCGATGCCCAGGGTGGCCAAAGGCGCGCTGTTGCCGCTGGTGGCGGCCGGGCGCATGAAGATGCGTGCCTGCACCTGGGTGGTGGTCTGCTCGCCCGGCGTGATGTCGAAGCGGTAGGCGCCCGTCACGCGCTCCGAATCCATCAGCGCATAGACCGTCAGCTGTTTCGCGTCTCCGGCCGGTTTTTCAAGCCAGAAATCGGTGAAGCGCGGAAACTCTTCCTTGCCGCCGCCCGCCGTGTCCACGGCCAGGCCGCGCGCCGAGAGGCCGTAGCGCTGGCCCATGCCCAGGGCGCGGAAATACGTGGCGCCGGTGAAAACCACCAGCTCGTCCTTGTAGGTGGGCGAATTGAGGTTGCTGAAAAAACGCACGCCGCCGTGGCCCAGGTCGCCCCAGGTCTCGGGTGACAATTTGTTTTTTCCGAAGTTGAAGCTCGCCGGGTCGTAGGGCAGGGGCTTGACGCCCGCTGTCGTGATTTCGTGAATGCGCACCGAATCGCCGTGCCGGCCGACGTGGAAAAAGTTCGCCTCATAAGGCAGCTTGTCGGCACGCCAGAGCGTGCTGGCGGCGTTGAAGCGGATGTCCCGGTAGTTGTCATACGCCATCTTGGCGAGCTCGACGGGCACGGCGTGAGGGGCCTCGCGCCAGGGCGTCAACGAGCGCTGGCGCGCTAGGGCTGCCACATCGTCCAGGCCAAAAGCCTGTGCTTGCGCCGCCGCCAGCAGCAGCGCCGCGAGGCCGGCGCTGGCCGCAAAGCGGGCCGGGCGCAGGGCCGGGAAACCGCTTCGGAGAGACTGAAAAATGGCTGGCATGCCATGACTAGGGCAAACCCTGTGCCAACTTGAAAAAACTGTTTTAAATCAACAGCTTAAATGTGATACCTCACTTAACAAGATGTAATCCGACTCAAAAGCGCCCGGAATCGCTGTTTTTGTCGCCAGTGAGCGACAACTTCCGGAGACAGTGCGATTAACTTGTTTTAAATCAAGGGCTTACGGGTGTCGCTGCTCAGCGACGGGGTGCGGCGCGCGGCGACAGGCTCAGCTGGCCGGGCCGGAATTCTCGGCCTTGAAGTGGCCCGGCGTGAGGCCGTGTTTTTGCATCAGCCGGTAAAACTCGGTGCGGTTGCGGTCGGCCAGCCGGGCCGCGTCCGCCACGTTGCCGTCGGTGAGCTTGAGCAGGCCCACCAGGTAGTCGCGCTCGAAACGCTGCCTGGCTTCGGCAAACGTGAGCACCTGCACGCTCGGCGAGCGCAGGGCCCGCTGCACCAGCGCCAGTGGCACCAGCGGTGTGGTCGACAGCGCGCAGACCTGCTCCACCACGTTGTAGAGCTGCCGCACATTGCCCGGCCAGGCGGCGGTGGTCAATGCCTTGAGCGCCTCGGGCGCGAAGCCGCTCAGGCGCTTGTCGTACTTGGCGGCCAGCTTCAGCAGGAAGTGGTTGGCCAGCAGGGGAATGTCCTCGCGGCGCTCCGACAGCGGCGGCAGGGTCAGCGTGACGACGTTGAGCCGGTAATAAAGGTCGGCGCGGAACTGGCCCTCGGCCATGGCGGCATCCAGGTCGCGGTGGGTGGCCGAGATGATGCGCACGTCCACCGGAATCGACTGGCTGGAGCCCAGCGGCCGCACCACGCGTTCCTGCAGCACGCGCAGCAGCTTGATCTGCAGGGCGGGAGGCATGTCGCCGATTTCGTCGAGCAGCAGCGTGCCGCCGTCCGCCGCCTGGAACAGGCCCTTGTGGTTGGCCACCGCGTCGGTGAAGGCGCCCTTGACGTGGCCGAAGAGCTCGGACTCGAGCAGGGCCTCGGGGATGGCGCCGCAGTTCACCGCGACAAAGGGCTTGCTGGCGCGCGGACCGGCCTGGTGGATGGCCTGGGCCAGCAGTTCCTTGCCGGTGCCGCTCTCGCCGCGCAGCAGCACGCTGGCATCGGACTGCGCCACCATGCGCGCCTCGGCCAGGGCTTCGGCCATGCGGCTCGAGCGGCTGATGATCTGGCTTTGCCAGGCTTCGGGGCTGCCGCGTTTGGCCGGGTTGGCGGGCGCGCTCAAGGCCAGCGCCTGGCCGATCTTGTCGAGCAGGCCCTTGCCGTCAAAGGGCTTGGTGAGGTAGGTGAACACGCCGCGCTCGGTCGCCTCCACCGCGTCGGGAATGGTGCCGTGCGCGGTCAGCAGGATCACCGGCAGCGAAGGGTGCTGCCGGCGGATCTCGTCGAACAGTGCCAGGCCGTCCTTGCCGGGCAGGCGCACGTCGCTGAGCACCAGCTGCGGCCGCTCGATGTGAAGCTGGGTCAGCGCCGCTTCGGCCGAGGTGGCGGTCGTGACGCGGTAGCCCGCCGCGGTGAGCCGCATGGTGAGCAGGCGCAGCATGTCCGCATCGTCGTCCACGACGAGCAGGTGGGGCGAAATGGTGCTGCCGATGTCGTTCATGGTGCGGCGGGGCGAGGCCTGCCGGCGGCGGGCGCCGAGGCCGGCGCCGCGGGCGGGCGGCTGGTGAGGCTGCGCTCGATCGCCTTGAGCGCTTCCAGCCGTTCATTGGTCTGGTCCAGCCGGCGCTGCACGTCGCGCAGTTGCTGGCCCTGCTTTTCCAGCTGTTCCTCGAGCCGGCGCTGCTCGCTGTAGCGCGACGCCAGCAGGCGGGCCAGCGGGTGCAGCGCCTGGGCGTCGGCATTGCCGAGCACGCGCGCGAGCAGCTCCTGGGCGCGTATCAGCTCGGGCAGCTGGCGCTGCTGGCTCAGCACCAGCGACAGCTGCAACTGGGCTTCGGGGCTGGCGGCGTCGCCGAGCCGGCCGGCTTCCTGGCTGAGTTCGGCCGGCGGCATGACGCGCACGCGTTCGGCGTAGGCCAGCATGCGCAGCGTCATGCCGCTGGCAAACACCACCGCCTCGGGAAGCGGCGTGGGTTGGCCGGCGTTGGCGCGCGCGGTCTCGGCGGCAGAGGCCGCGGCCCGGGTGGCCTGGACGGTCGCGGTGTCGGCGCCGCGCTCAGGGGCGCGGCCGCCGCTGCCGCACGCGCTGAGCAGGGCCGATGCCATCAGGGCCGGCAGCCAGCCGGGCAGGCGGGCGGCAAGCACGGAGGAGGAAAAATTACTGCTTGGAAACATGGGGAAGCTCTATTCTGAAGTGTGCACCAGGCTGGTCGGGCATCAGGGTGATGCTTCCGCCGTGTGCGGCAATGTATTCATGCACGATTGAGAGGCCGATACCGCTGCCGCGGACCACGTCGGCCGGCTGGCGTTCACCGCGGTAAAAGGGCTCGAAAATCCGTTCCCGGTCGGCCATCGCCACACCCACGCCCTGGTCGTGCACGTCGATGCGCACAAAGCCCCGCATCGCGCTCAGCTCCAGCCGGATCATGCCTTTGGCCGGCGAGTAACGGATGGCGTTGGACAGCAGGTTGGCCAGCGCGGTGCCGATTTTCTCGGCGTCTATCTCCATCACCAGCGGCTCGCCCACGACGGTCACCGTCAGCTCGCGCGCGCGCCACTGCAGGCGCTGCGCGTAGACCTGCTCTTCCATGAGCTGCAGCAGGTCCACGCTTTGCCGGCGCAGCTGGCGCGCCTCGAAGGCCGCGGTGTTAAAGCGCAGCAGGTCCTCGATCTGGCTTTGCAGCACGCCGGTGTTGTGCTTCAGGATCTGCGCGATCTCGCGCTGGTCATTGCTCAGCGCGCCGGCCACGCCGTCTTCCAGCAGCGACACGCCCTCGCGCAGCGAGGCCAGCGGTGTCTTGAGTTCGTGCGAGATGTGGCGCAGAAAGCGCGACTTGTCGGCATCCAGCTCGACCAGCCGCAGGCGCAGCCAGTTCAGCCGCTGCCCGACCAGCGCGAGGTCGGCCGGCCCCTGGATGGCGATCACCTGGCCGAGCCGGTTTTCGCCCAGGCCGACGATGGCGTTTTCCAGGCGGCGCAGCGGCAGCGTGAACCACACACCGAAAGCCAGGGCCATGACGACCGCCAGCACAATGGCCCAGGTCACCTGCTGCGTCAGGCGCTGCCGGCTGGCCTCCAGCTTGCCTTCCAGCGATTTGTTGCGCTGCTGGATGGCTTGCTGCACCTGCACCGCGATGGCGGCGTTGATGCCTTCGAGTTCGCGAAACTCCTGCGCCAGCTGGCGCTCGCGGTCCAGCGCGGTGTCGGACGGGCCGGTCAGCAGGCCGGCAATCGTCTGCAGGTGGGCGCGCCATTGCCGGGCCCTGACGGCGGGAATGTCCTCGCGCGCCAGCACCGCCAGGATGTCGCCGGCTTCCTTCAATTCTTCGGCAAAACGCTCCCTGAGCACCCGGTCGTCGAGCACCACCGACTGCCGCGAGGTGCGCTCCATGGAGACGCTGCGCTCGCTGAGCGACTGCGCCGCGCGGCTGAGGTCCAGCGCCCGGGCGGCGTTGTCGCGGCTTTGCAGCGAAAGCTCTTCCAGGGTGAACAGCGCGCGCAGCGAGGCGGCGCCCAGCAGCGCGGCAATCAGCAGGAAAGCGATGACCAGCAGTTGCCGGAACGAAAATCGCTGCAGCATGCGCGTCGGGTAGTGGAGCAAGGGCGGCTTCAGGCCGCCACGGGGACGTCCCGCGTCAGGACTTCGCCGCGCAGCGACCGCTGCGTGGCCTGGGTGATGCTGATGTCGACCATCTGGCCGATCAGCCGCGGCTGGCCCTTGAAGTTGACCACGCGGTTGCATTCCGTGCGGCCCATCAGCTCGGTCGGGTCCTTGCGCGAGGCGCCTTCGACCAGGATGCGCTGCACCGTGCCCTGGCGGCTGGCGCTGATGGCGCGCACGCTGTCGTCGAGCGTGGCCTGCAGGTGCTGCAGCCGCCGCAGCTTGACCTCGTGCGGCGTGTCGTCATGCAGCGCGGCGGCGGGCGTGCCGGGCCGCGGGCTGTAGATGAAGCTGAAGGAGGTGTCGTAGCCGATTTCGTCGATCAGCTTCATGAGCTTGTTGAAGTCGTCCTCGGTTTCGCCGGGAAAACCGACGATGAAGTCGCTGCTCATGGCGAGATCCGGGCGGATGGCGCGCAGCTTGCGCACCGTGCTCTTGTATTCCATGGCGGTATAACCGCGCTTCATCGCCATCAGGATGCGGTCGGAGCCGTGCTGCACCGGCAGGTGCAGGTGGTTCACCAGCTTGGGCAGCCTGGCGTAGGCGTCGATCAGGCTTTGCGTGAATTCGTTGGGGTGGCTGGTCACGTAGCGGATGCGCTCGATCCCCGGGATGTCGGACACGTATTCAAGCAGGGTCGCAAAATCGGCGATCTCGGCGGTCCCGCCGATACGCGTGCTCATAGGGCCGCGGTAGGCGTTGACGTTCTGCCCGAGCAGGGTGACTTCCTTGACGCCCTGGTCAGCCAGGCCCGCGACCTCGACCAGCACGTCCTCAAAAGGCCGCGAGACCTCTTCGCCGCGGGTATAGGGCACCACGCAGTAGCTGCAGTATTTGGAGCAGCCTTCCATGATGCTCACAAAGGCGCTGGCGCCTTCGACGCGCGCCGGCGGCAGGTGGTCGAATTTTTCGATCTCGGGGAAGCTGATGTCGACCTGGGGCTTGCCCAGGCGGGCCCGGCTGGCCAGCATCTGCGGCAGGCGGTGCAGGGTTTGCGGGCCGAAGACCACGTCGACGTAGGGCGCGCGCTGGATGATGGCCGCGCCTTCCTGGCTGGCCACGCAGCCGCCCACGCCGATGAGCACGCCTTTTTCCTTCAGGTGCTTGACGCGGCCCAGGTCGCTGAAGACCTTTTCCTGCGCCTTTTCGCGCACCGAACAGGTGTTGAACAAAATCAGGTCGGCCTGCTCCATGTCCTGCGTGGGTTCGTAGCCCTCGGCCGCGTGCAGCACGTCGGACATCTTGTCCGAGTCGTACTCGTTCATCTGGCAGCCGAAGGTTTTGATAAAGACTTTTTTGCTCATGATCTGCTGGCACTGGGCCGTAGGATTCGCTGTTAAACGGGGGGAACTGCCCGGGCCCCTTGAAGAAGGGGGAATGCCGCGGCGGGGCGGCGAATACCCGGGCGGGGAACTCAGCGCTTGTAGGTGGGCAGCTGGTCGTACGGCGTCTTGCCGTTGTCCGCCGGCGCCTTGCTGGCGCTGTCGGTCGTGAAGTTGAACAGCGTGGCGGTGCCGCCCGGCCGCTTTTCCTTGGCCTCTTCCGCGTTGAGGATCCAGACTTCCTGCACCAGGCCGGTGTTGTCGCGCACGTAATTCACCAGCACAGGCTTGTTCAGCAGGGGCGTGGACAGCGTGAAGTGGTTGTTGGCGTCGCGTATGCGCGCGCCCACGGAGAGGCGGTCTTTTTTGCCGTCCATCGAAATCACCGGTGGTGCCAGCACCACCATTTCGCCGCGCACGGCTTTGGCCGGGAACTGCCTGATGTTGGGTTTGACGGTTTCGGTGGAAGACGCGGCCTGGACGGCCTGGCTGCTCTGGTCGGTCTGGGCCAGGGCGGGCAGGCCCAGCAGGGCGGCAGAGGCGGCCAGTGCCAGGAGTAGGGGAGTCGGACGGGAGTTGCAGCGGTTCATGGTATGTGTCCAGAGGCTGTGAATATCAAAAGGATAGCAAAGAACGGCCGAAGCGCGCCATAAAAAGCATACGCAAAGGCCAAGAACACAAAGAACAAAGCCCCAGGGGAGGGGACCCTCTGGGGCTTTGAAAGCATTCTTGGTGGTCGTAGGTGGACTTGAACCACCGACATCAGCATTATGAATGCTGCGCTCTAACCAACTGAGCTATACGACCGACAGCCTCATATTATAGCCAAAACTGGGGGCAGAAATCCACCCCCGTCCAAGCTCGCTGCGTGTAGCTTGTTCCCCCCTCGAGGGGGGCGGCGCCTGCGGTCTGGCAAAGCCAGTCCCGCGGCCCCTGCGGCTTGTGGCTCACCTATGTTTAAAAACGGGTTTGCGTTTGTTCACGAAGGCGTCCATGCCTTCTTTTTGGTCTTCGGTGGAAAACAACGCGTGGAACAGGCGGCGCTCGAACATCACGCCGTCGCTGAGGCCGCTTTCAAAGGCGCGGTTGACGGCTTCCTTGGCGGCCATGAGGCTGGTCTGGCCGAAGCCGCAGATCATGAGTGCGGCGCCCAGGGCCTCGTCCATCAGCTTGTCCAGCGGCACCACGCGGCTCACCAGGCCCGAACGCTCGGCCTCCTGGGCGTCCATCATGCGGCCGGTCAGGGCCAGGTCCATGGCCTTGGATTTGCCCACCGCGCGCGGCAGGCGCTGCGTGCCGCCGGCGCCCGGGATGATGCCCAGCTTGATCTCGGGCTGGCCGAAGCGCGCGTTGTCGGCGGCGATGATGAAGTCGCACATCATGGCCAGTTCGCAGCCGCCGCCCAGGGCGAAGCCGCTGACGGCGGCGATCACCGGCTTGCGCACGCTGCGGATCTGCTCCCAGTTGCGGCTGATGTAGTCCTTGTTGTAGACGTCGGCAAAGGTGTAAGTGGCCATGGCGCCTATGTCGGCGCCGGCCGCGAAGGCCTTTTCGCTGCCGGTCAGGATGATGCAGCCTATGCCCTCGTCGGCGTCAAAGTCCTTGAGCGCCTGGCCCAGTTCGTCCATCAGCTGGTCGTTCAGGGCGTTGAGCTGCTTGGGCCGGTTCAGCGTGACGATGGCGACCTTGCGGCCGTCCGGGCCTTCGGTGCGGGTTTCAATGGTTTCGTAGGTCATGAAAGAGGTCCTTTGCCGGGAATACGGGGAAATGCTGGGGCAATGATGCCATGAGCCGGGGCCCTGCCCGGCCGCGCCGCGGGTGCTAGATTCGAGGCAGGAGACCCTCACCATGACCGATACCGCTTCCACCGCCGACTCCGTTGTTTTGTATGCCACGCAAGGCGCCGTGGCTGTCATCACGCTGAACCGCCCGCAGGCGCTCAACAGTTTTACGCGTCAAATGCACCGCGAGCTCTGGGCCGCGCTGGACCGGGCCGAGGCCGACACGCAAGTGCGCGCGCTGGTGGTCACAGGTGCCGGCCGCGGCTTTTGCGCCGGCGCCGACCTGTCGGAATTTGATTTCGCGCCCGGCCCCGGGCTGGTCGAACGCGCCGACCCGGGCCCATTGATCGACCAGGCCTTCAACCCCACGGCGCGCCGGCTGCTGGGGCTGCGCATGCCCACGGTGGCCGCCGTCAACGGCGTGGCCGCGGGGGCGGGCGCTTCGCTGGCCATGACGTGCGACATGGCGGTGGCCGCGCCCGGCGCCAGCTTTATCCAGGCTTTCAGCAAGATAGGCCTGGTGCCCGATGCGGGCAGTAGCTGGCTGCTGGTGCAAAAGCTGGGGTTGGCCCGCGCCATGGGCCTGGCGCTCACGGGCGACAAGCTGCCGGCGGCGCAGGCCAAGGAATGGGGACTGGTCTGGGACGTGGCGGACGACCCGCTGGTCGCCGCCGTGGCGCTGGCGCAGCGGCTGGCCGCGCTGCCGACGCGGGCCCTGGTGGCAACCCGGCAGCTGATGCGCGAGGGCATCACGCGCACCTTGCACCAGCAGCTGGATGCGGAGCGCGACATGCAGTCGGCCCTGGGCCGCACGCACGATTATTTTGAAGGGGTGGCCGCCTTCCTGGAGAAACGGCCCGCGGTTTTCAAAGGCGAATAGGTCAGGCCTTGGGCCCCAGCCACTGGTCCATCAGCGCCGCGTCCTGCACCGCCAGGCGCCAGGTGGTCAGCGCCGGCGGCATGGCCAGCGCCAGCCGCATCAGCCGCTTGTCGCGCGAGACCAGGGCGATGACTTTTTTGGCGTCGCCGGCATAGTGCGTGAGGTCGTCGAGCCGGCTCATGCGCCAGCCGCCGTCCATGCCCCGCGCCGCGGCCTTGGTGGCGGGCTCCAGCCCCAGCCATTCATCGCCGGCCGCAAAGCCGGCCCGCTCGGCGGCACCGCCGCGCAGCACCGTCTTGACCTGCACCACACCCTGGTTTTCGCCCACGCGCAGGCCCAGCCGGTGGGCCAGCTGCGCGGGTTCTTCGAGCACCGCCACGCCGTGCTGCTGCAGCAGCGCCTTGAGCGGCAGCTCGTCCCGCCCATGGACCCAGCGGGCGAGTTCCGCCGCGTACGGCCGGTGACCAGCCGCCGCGAGTTCTTCCGCGAAGTCGGATTCGCGCATGGGGCCGGCCCTGCAGCGCAGCCAGAGGGCGCGCATCACGTCGTCCAGCGTGCCGGCTTTGGCGCGCCGGTGCTCCCTGGCTTCCGCGCGCAGCGTGAGGTCAAAGCACAGCGCCACCAGCGAGCCCTTGGTGTAGTAGCTCACGGTGGCGTTGGGCGTGTTTTCATCCTGCCGGTAGTATTTGACCCAGGCGTCGAAGCTGGCCTCGGCCACCGACTGCACCAGCCGGCCCGGGGTCTGCATGACCTGGTTGATGGTCTTGTTGAGCAGCTTGAGGTAGCCGGCGTTGTCCAGCAGGCCGGCGCGGCGCAGGAAGAGGTCGTCGTAGTAGCTGGTGAAGCCCTCGAAAAACCACAGCATGCGGGTGTAGTTTTCCCCGGTGTAGTCGTAGCTTTCAAATTCCGCGGGACGCAGGCGCTTGACGTTCCAGGTGTGGAAGTACTCGTGGCTGATCAGGCCGCGCAGCGTGGTGTAGCCCTCGGTGCTGCGCGCCTCGCCCACACGCGGCAGGTCCTGGCGCTTGCAGATCAGCGCGGTGGAGTTGCGGTGTTCCAGCCCGCCGTAGCCGTCGTCGACGGCATTGAGCATGAACAGGTAATTGCGGAACGGCGCTTTTTTGGCGCCGTGCCAGAAACGGATCTCGGTTTCACAGATCTTCTGCGTGTCGGCCAGCAGCCTGGCGCCGTCGAAACTGGCCGTGGCGCCCGCCACCACCACACGGTGCGGCACGCCGCGCGCCGTGAAGCTGCCGCTCCAGAAGGCGCCCATTTCCACCGGGCAATCGACCAGTTCGTCATAGTCGGCCGCTGCATAGCTGCCAAAGCCCTGTTTGTTGGTGTCGCGCGGCGCCAGGCCTGTGGCCAGCGACCAGCCTTTGAGCGACTTGGGCGCCGGGACCTCCAGCAGGTGTTCGGCTTTTTCCCGGCCCTGCACCCTCAGGCACATGCTGGTGCCGTTGAAAAAGCCGCGGTTCGCATCGAGCCAGGCGGTGCGCACCGAATTGTCGTTGGCATAGACCTCGTAGCGCAGCACCAGCGGCCTGGCCGGCGAGCATTGAACCTGCCAGCTGCATTTGTCGAGCTGCTCCACGGGCAGCGGCGTGTTGCCGGCTTGCCGGGCCTCGAGCTTTTGCAGGTTTTTGGAGAATTCCCGCACCAGGTAGCTGCCGGGAATCCAGACGGGCAAGGAAACCCGCTGCAGCGCGTCAGGCTGGGCGATGGTGAGGGTGACGCGAAAGAGATGGGCGTGGAGGTCGCCGATTTCGACGCGGTAGTGAACGGGGGGACGGGTATTTCGTGTGGGGCCTGGCATCTTGTGCACAGAATACCCCAGGTCCGCGCCCGTCGGGCTGAGAACCTGTTCACGGCCTAAACGGGGCCGCGTTGGGGTGCAATCGGGATGAGTGGGTCGACCGGGCCCTTGCATGGGCTAATGCCCATGCAAGGGCCTGGTTGGCTCAATCGCCCGACCGCCCAGCCGGCCGGCTGGGCGTCGTGCGGCTGCCCCAACGGGGATGCAAACGCGACCGCGTTTGCGTCACCCCAACCCGAAGGGCAAGCGCCTTCTCGGGCGGTCTGCGGCGTTGCGGCGCTAGCCCATAGCTGTGCTATGGGCGTCGCACCGCGCCTTGCATCCCATCCCGAGAAGGTACTTGCGCGGCCCCGTTTAGGCCGTGAACAGGTTCTTAGCGGGTCTTGGCGGCGGCCAGCTGCTGCTCGACCTGCTGCGCGTTGATGGCGCCGGGGACGCGCGAACCGTCCTCAAAAAACAGCGTGGGCGTGCCGGTGATCTTGTGTTTCCTGCCCAGGGCCAGGTTGCGCTCCAGCACCGAGGTGTCGCAGCTGCCCTTGGCGACCGGCTGGTCGCGCACCATGAGGTCCAGCCAGGCCTTGCCCTGGTCCTTGGCGCACCAGACGTTTTTGGCCTTGTCGGTGGAATCCGGGCTCAGGATGGGGAAAAGAAACATGTAAACGGTGACGTCGTTGACCTTTTGCAGGTCGCGCTCGAAACGTTTGCAATAACCGCAGTTGGGGTCTTCAAACACCGCCAGCTTGCGCTTGCCGTTGCCGCGCACGATGGTGAAGGCGTCCTTCACGGGCAAGGCGGCAAAGTCGATGGCGCTGAGTTTTTCCACGCGCTCTTCGGTCAGGTTGCGTTTGGCCCGCACGTCGATGAGGTTGCCCTGGATCAGGAAGTTGCCTTCGGCGTCGGTGTAGAAAATATCGCTGTCGTTGATCCGGATCTCGTAGAGGCCGTTGATGGGCGTCTTGCTGACTTCGTCGATCTTGGCGAAGGCCGGCATTCTTTCCGCGAGGTTTTTACGGATCGCGGCTTCCTGCGCGAGCGCGGAGCCCAGGCTGCAGGCCAGCAGGCTCAGGACGGTGATGGTTTTCAGAAATCGCATGGTCATTCCCGGTGTTTCGGCTTTTTCGGCCGGCCTGTTTCACAAAATTCAACAACTCACAAACCTGCGGCCTGCCGCGTCAGCCAGTTTTTCAGGAAACCGCTGCGTTCAAAGCCCTTCATACCCCAATTACGCAATGCCTGCCAGCGCCCATCAGTCTGCGCAAAAAGCCCATGCAAACCATCGGTCACCGCGCCCATGGCCGCGACGTCGGCCTTGCGGGCCCTTTCGTAGCGGCGCAGCAATTTTTCGTCGCCCAGCCCGCGCCAGTACTCACGCTGCGCCAGCACACCGGCCAGGCAGGCCGCGTCGGCCAGGCCCAGGTTCAGGCCCTGGCCCGCCAGCGGGTGCACCGTGTGCGCCGCATCGCCCGCCAATGCCCAGCCCGGGCCTACCCAATGCCCGGCGCTTGACAGCGATAGCGGCCAGCTGGCCCGCTCGCTGGTCAGCCGCAGGCTGCCGGCTTCCCGGCCGCAGATGGCTTCCAGGGCTTTGCAGAATTCTTCTGGCGACAGTTTTTCCAGCGCGCCGGCGCGTTCCACAGAGACTGACCACACCAGCGCCGCCAAGTTCCCCTGGCCGCCGGATAAAGGCAGCAAAGCCAGGATGTCGCCGCCGGTGAACCACTGGCGGGCCACACCGCCGTGGGGGATGGCCAGCTCCAGCCGGGCGGCAATGGCTTTTTGCGGGTAGGGCTTGACTGTCCAGTTGACCGGGCGCAACTGGCCGAATTCGTCGCGGCTGGCGCTTTTCTGGCCTTCGCAGATCACCTGCAGCGCGGCTTTGGCCGGTTCGGCCACGGTTTCAATCTGCGGCTGGTAGCGCACCGCCTGGACCAGCTGCTGCTCCAGCGCCGGGACGTCCACAATCCAGGCCAGCGCGTCCTGGCCCACGCTGCGCGCGGTGAAATCGAGCTTGCCGCCGTCGTCGCCCCAGACCTGCATTTCCAGCACCGGCGTGGCAAAGGCCGCTTCGGGCCAGGCGCGCAAGGCTTCCAGCACGCCGCGCGAGGCGCTGTTCAGGGCGTAGGCGCGCACGTCGGCGGGCTGCGTGCCCGTGGCTTTTTCAGGGCGGGCGACCAGGGCCACGCGCAAACGCTCGCGCGCCAGCAGCAGGGCCAGCGTGCGGCCCACCACGCCGTCGCCGCGAATACAGACATCAAAAGTCTTGGACATGCCCCATTTTAGAAGGCAGGGCAAAATCGGCGTTCCGGGCCAGCCCTTTTTCCCTCCTTTCCCGCATTCACAAGGATTTGACGACGTGAGCCACGCATTGAACGACACACCGGCAAGCCCCGCAACGGCCGATGCCGCTTTTGACCTGAACGCGGTGATCTCGCGCCTTTATGTGTACCCGGTCAAATCCTGCGCCGGCGTGCAGGTGCAGGAGGCCTTGCTGACCGAGACCGGGCTGGAATTCGACCGCGCCTGGATGGTGGTGGACGACAAGGGGCATTTCCTCACGCAGCGCGAATTGCCGCGCATGGCGCTGATCAAGCCGCAACTGAGGTACCACGACATGGTGCTGCGTGCGCCCGGCATGCTGGCCTTGCATATCGCCCTGGACCAGGTCGAGGAGCCGGTGCGCGTGAAGGTCTGGAAGGACGAGGTCCAGGCCTACGACATGGGCCCCATCGCCGCCCAGTGGTTCAGCGATTTCCTGGGCTGCACGGCGCGCCTGGTGCGCTTTGATCCCGAACACAAGCGGGTTTGCAACACCGAGTGGACCGGCGGCCTGGAGGCGCTCAACCAGTTCAGTGACGGCTATTCGCTGCTGGTGCTCAGCGAAGCCTCGCTCGCGCAATTCAATGAAAAACTCGTGGCCGCGGGCGCGGCCGCCGTGGGCATGGAGCGCTTTCGCCCCAACATCGTGCTGGGCGACGCGGCCGGCGACCAGGGCCTGGCGCCGCATGACGAGGACCGTGTCGACCTGCTGCAGATCACGACGCAGCAGGGGCCGGCGCAGCTCAAGCCCGTCAAGCCCTGCCCGCGCTGCCCGATTCCCAACATCGACCCGGCCACGGCGACCAGCAGCCCCGAGGTGGGCGACATGCTGCAGACCTACCGGCAGGACCCGCGCGTCAACGGCGCGCTGACCTTCGGCATGAACGCCATCGTGCTGGCCGGCATCGACCACCAGCTCAAGGTGGGCCAGGCGGTGGGCGCCAGCTACCGGTTTGAGTGACTTTTGACCGCCCGCAGCGGCGCCGGCGCGTGGGCCGTGTCGGCCGCCGCGGGCGCCTGCGGCCCGGAGTCGGCGCCGTCAAAGCCTGAGTCGGTCGCCAGCGGCATGGGATGGGTCGATTCCGGCTCCAGAAACCGGATGGGCCGGCGGGTACGCGCGGCCATGCTGTGCAGCAACTCGGCCAGGGCCGTGGAAATCTCCTCGTGGCTGCCCAGGCGCTCGCTAAAAAGCACGCCCGCGACATGGAACTGCAGCACCACCTCCGGTTTCAGGCCCTTGAGCGGCATCAGGCCGGCCGCGATCAGGCGCGCCGCCAGGTCGGTGACGGGCGCGCGCGAGGAAACGCCTTCGAGGATCAGGCCGAAGCGGGCTTCGTCGATGCGGCCCACCGTGTTGACGTCGCGCAGGATGCGGCGCAGCTTGATGACGCTGCGCAGCAGGCTTTGCTCGGCCACGGCCGTGCCCCAGGTCTTCTTGATGTAGCGGTAGTTGACCAGTTCGATGTAGACCACCGCGGCCGGTTCTTTGTGGCGTTGGGCCCGGCCCACCACCTGCTTGAAGCGGTCGTGAAAAAGGTGGGCGGCCAGCAGGCCGGTGAGCGCGTCCTGGCTGGACATGGCCTGCTCCCGCGCCTCCACCGCGTGGCGTTCGCGCGAACGCATATTCAGCGCCACCAGCAGCAGGGGCACTTCAATCGCCAGCGCCGCCATCAAACCGTACGGGGACAGCCAGGACGCCGAAAACAGCCCGAGGATGCTGGTGACGGTCATGAGCGTCACCAGCCCCAGCGGGACGAAGGCCGCCAGCACCCAGAAGCCGACGACATCCTGGCGCCGCCAGGTCATATAGGCCCGGCTGATCCCCATGACCACCACCGCGACCAGGTAGGCGCTGATGAGGCGCACGCCCAGGGCGCGCTCCAGGACGAGATAGAGCAAGGCCAGCGGCACGCCGGCCGCGCCTGTCCAGTAGGCCAGGCGCTCAAACCACCTGTGGCGCGAACCCGCGCCACACAGGTGATGCACGACCAGCAGCGCCGAGCCGCCGCCCAGGATGGCCAGGCAGCCCTGCGCCATGTTGTTCCAGGCGCTGAAGTTGCTCCACAGCAAATGGCCGGCCACGCCGGTCCAGGCCGCCACCACCAGCGCCATGATGGACGCGTAAACGGCATACCAGCCATAGGCCTTGTCGCGGTAGACCCAGCTTTGGACCGCGCAGGCGACGATCAGCAGCACCAGCGCGCCGAACACCACGCCTATGGCCAGGTATTCCAGCTGAAGCCGCTGCGCCAGGCTGCTGCGTGTGCTGACCTGGACCGGAATGCTGACCTCCGTCTGGTGCTGTATGCGCACATAGACGTCGTGCACGCCGTCGTTCGGCAGCTTGAGCTCGAACTGCCCGTAGCGGCCGGGCTCGGGCCAGCTGGCGACCGCCAGGGTGTCCCCGGCGGTCTGGGAGGTCCAGCCGCCCGTTGCGCTGGTGCGCTGGTACACGGTCGCCAGGTCCAGCAAGGGCAGCGGAAAGGCCAGCAGCCAGTCCTGGTGCGAGCCGGAAGACCTGGCAAAGCGGTAATGCAGCCACAGCGCCGCCTGGGGGCCCAGCGAATGAATGGTGTCCGCGGCCGGCGGCACAAAGGCCGGACCCGCCTTGCCCCCACCGGCAACCTGCTCAATGCCGGCCTGGCCGCTGGCATCTATCCACATGAGGCCGCTGGTGCGCGCGTCCATGACCGGGTTCGCGTCGTTCAGCGCCATGACCGGCTGGGCCGGCGCCGGCCCGGCCTGCAGCAGCAAAGACCCGCCCAGCAAAAGGGTGGCGAAGGCCTGCCGCAAAACACCCCAACCCCGGCCGAGCGCGCATCGAATACACTTCTCAGCCTGTTTTTGAAGGTTTCTCATGAGTTTGAAGTGCGGCATTGTAGGCTTGCCTAACGTCGGAAAATCCACCCTTTTTAATGCGTTGACCAAAGCGGGGATCGCGGCCGAGAACTACCCTTTTTGCACCATAGAGCCGAATGTCGGCATTGTGGAAGTGCCCGATCCGAGGTTGGCCCAATTGGCGGAGATCGTCAAGCCCGAACGCATTGTTCCGGCCATCGTCGAGTTTGTGGACATCGCCGGCCTGGTGGCGGGTGCCAGCACGGGCGAGGGCCTGGGCAACAAATTCCTGGCCCACATCCGGGAAACCGATGCCACCATCAATGTGGTGCGCTGCTTTGAAGACGACAACGTCATCCATGTGGCGGGCAAGGTGGATCCGATCTCCGACATCGAGGTGATTCAGACGGAACTCTGCCTGGCCGACCTGGCCGCCGTCGAAAAAGCCCTGCAGCGCGTGACCAAGGTCGCGCGCTCGGGGGACAAGGAGTCCGCCAAGCTGGTCGTCATCCTCGAAAAATGCCAGGCCGCGCTCAACGAGGGCAAGCCGGTGCGCACCCTGGATTTCAGCAAGGAAGAGCTGCCGCTGCTCAAGCAGTTCTTCCTGATCACCGCCAAGCCCGCCATGTTCGTGGCCAATGTGGCCGAGGACGGCTTTGACAACAACCCGCTGCTGGACCGCCTGAAAGCCTACGCCGAAGCGCAGAAAGCGCCCGTGGTGGCGATCTGCGCCAAGATGGAAGCCGAAATGGCCGACATGGAAGAGGAAGACAAAAAAATGTTCCTCGCGGAAATCGGCCAGGACGAGCCGGGCCTGAACCGCCTGATCCTGGCCGCCTACAAGCTGCTGGGCCTGCAGACCTACTTCACCGCGGGCGTCAAGGAAGTGCGTGCCTGGACCATCCATGTCGGCGACACCGGCCCGCAGGCGGCCGGCGTGATCCACACCGACTTCGAAAAAGGCTATATCCGCGCCCAGACCATCGCCTTCGCCGACTACATCGCCTACAAGGGCGAGCAGGGCGCCAAGGATGCCGGCAAGATGCGCAGCGAAGGAAAGGAATACGTCGTCAAGGATGGCGACGTGATGAACTTCCTGTTCAGCAGCTGAGCGGCAAGGCTGCCGGCGTGCAGCGGCAGCGCACAAGGCCCCACGGCCGGCGGCGCGATGCAAGTCGCGCCACAATGCACAAGACGGCCCGCGCCAGGGCTGTTTGAAATCGGGCGCCCGGCGGCGGCGCCACCGGCTTGCTGAACAAGCCGTCCCCGTTAAACACTCGCTTTGAAAGAGAACACCATGTCCATCCAGCGCATCGAAACCGGCCCCCGCATGTCCCAGGCCGTCGTCCACAACAAAACCGTTTACCTCGCGGGCCAGGTGGCCGGCGATGACGCCGGCCCCGGCGTCTATGAGCAGACCCGCAGCATCCTGGCCAATATCGATCGCCTGCTGGCGGCCGCCGGCAGCGACAAGTCGCGCCTGCTGAGCGCCACCATCTGGCTGACCGACATGGACAGCTTCGGCGACATGAACCGCGCCTGGGAAGCCTGGGTGGTGCCGGGCGCCACGCCGGCGCGCGCCACGGTCATGAGCCCGCGCCTGGCGGCGGCCAAGTACCACGTGGAAATCGGCGTGGTGGCGGCGCAGGCCTGATCTCCATCCACACGCCATGACGGCCCCGCCGCGATGACAGAACCCGTTCGCCTCGCCAAGCGCTTGGCCGAAATGCTGTCCTGCTCGCGCCGCGAGGCCGAGCAGTACATCGAGGGCGGCTGGGTCAGCGTCGATGGCGTCATCGTCGAGGAGCCGCAGTTCCGCGTGCTGGACCCGCAGATTGTGCTGGCCAAGGACGCCAGCCTGCTCGCGTTGGCACCCGTGACCTTGCTGCTGCACAAACCCGCGGGCTATGAGGCCGGGCAAGACGGCAGCGCGGCTTCCCTGGCTGCCTTGCTGTCGCCTGCCACGCAGTCGCCCGGCGACAGCTCCGGCATCCGCCCGCTCAAAAAACATTTCTCGTCGGTGGAACTGGTGACGCCGCTGGCCACGCCGGCCAGCGGGCTGGTGGTGTTGACGCAGGACTGGCGCGTGACGCGCAAGCTGCGCGAAGACGCCCGTGTGATGGAGCATGAAGTTGTCGTCGATGTCGCCGGCGACATCAAGCCCGGCGGGCTGGAGCGGCTTAACCGTGTGGACCACGGCTTCACCTACAAGGGCGCGCTGCTGCCGCCGGCCAAGGTCAGCTGGCAAAACGAAACCCGCTTGCGTTTTGCCCTCAAGGGCGAAGTCCCGGGGCAGATCGCCTATATGTGCGAGAGTGTGGGCCTCACGGTGCAAGGCATGAAGCGGCTGCGCATAGGCCGTGTGGCGATGAGCCAGCTGCAGCCCGGCCAGTGGCGCTATTTGCTTGCGCACGAGCGCTTCTGAGCTTTCTGCTTTCTAACCGGTCACCACGCCCGGAAATGCCCAGATCAGGCTGCCTGTCATCAGGAAGTAGCGCGCGAATTTTCCAACCGCCATGTAAGCCAGGCAAGGCCAGAACGGAAATTTCAGCCAGCCCGCGACTGCGCACAGCGGGTCGCCCACCACCGGCAGCCAGGCCAGCAGGCAGGCCTTGGGCCCCAGCTTTTCCAGCCAGCGTATCGCGCGGCCGTGGTGCGAGGAGTGTTTGTATTTGTCCACCACCTTGTGGGCGCCGTAGCCCATCCACCAGTCAAGCGCGCCGCCCAGCGTGTTGCCCGCGGTGGCGACCAGCACCGCCGGCCAGAACATGGCGGGATTGAGTTTGACGAGCCCGAAAACCACGGGCTCCGAACCGAGAGGCAGCAAAGTGGCCGAAATGAAAGACACCACGAAGACCGTGCTCAGCCCGTACTCGGGCAAGGCCAAAATTTCTATCAGGCGGTGAATCCAGGCTTCCATATATGCATTCGAGTATAGGCAGAGCTGAACGCCCGGCTTGTCGGGAAGACACTTACAAGTCCGTGTGCAAATTTCAATTGCTGAAATTTTGGGCAGGTACAATCGTGCCTCCTTTTTCAGCAAGCCCCAGTCCCTCATCCCATGAACATCGGCCCCTACGCCTTGGCAAACAACCTGTTTGTCGCGCCCATGGCCGGCGTGACGGACCGGCCGTTCCGCCAGCTCAGCAAGAAGCTGGGCGCGGGCTACGCCGTCAGCGAGATGGTGACCTCGCGCAAGGACCTGTGGGACAGCCTGAAGACCTCGCGCCGCGCCAACCATGAAGGCGAGGCCGCTCCCATCGCCGTGCAGATCGCCGGCACCGACGCGCAAATGATGGCCGAAGCCGCCGCCTACAACATAGACCGCGGCGCGCAGATCATCGACATCAACATGGGTTGCCCGGCCAAAAAAGTCTGCAACAAATGGGCCGGTTCGGCCCTGATGCAGGATGAAACGCTGGCGCTGCAGATCGTCGAAGCCGTGGTCGCCGCATGCGCGCCGCAAGGGGTCCCGGTCACGCTCAAGATGCGCACCGGCTGGTGCCAGGCCGAAAAAAACGCGCTGGCGATTGCCCGCGCCGCCGAGAACGCCGGCGTGCAAATGGTCACCGTGCACGGCCGCACGCGCGAGCAGGGCTACAAGGGCGCGGCCGAATACGACACCATTGCGGCCGTGAAAGCCGCGCTGCGCATTCCGGTGGTGGCCAACGGCGACATCAACAGCCCCGAGAAGGCTCGCGACGTGCTGGCCCGCACCGGCGCCGACGCCGTGATGATTGGCCGCGCGGCCCAGGGCCGGCCCTGGATTTTTCGCGAGGTGGCGCATTTCCTGGCCACAGGCACGCATCTTGCGCCGCCTTTGGTCGCCGAGGTGGAGCGCCTGCTGGTCGACCATTTGCGCGACCACTACGATTTGTACGGTGAGTTCACCGGCGTGCGCACCGCGCGTAAGCACATCGGCTGGTACGTGAAGTCCTTGCCCGGCGGCGAGGCCTTTCGCGCGCGCATGAATTTGCTGGAAGACTGCGAGGCCCAGCTGCGCGCGGTCAGTGGTTTTTTTGAGGGCCTGGGCGCGCAGATGGACCGGATTCCGGCCGTCGCCGCCGGGGTTGAGGAAGATGTTGAAGAGGGCGTGCCAGGGCAGGCACGGGCGAACAAAGATAAAAACCAGGAAGAAGCTGCTGCATGAGCAAAAAACACATCGAAGAGTGCGTACGCACCAGTCTGGAAGGCTATTTCAAGGACCTGCGCGGCACCGAGCCCGACGGCATGTACGACATGATGGTCAAGGTGGTGGAGAAGCCCCTGCTGGAGGTCGTCATGCAGCATGCCGAGCAAAACCAGTCGCGCGCCGCCGAATGGCTGGGCCTGAACCGCAATACCCTGCGCAAGAAGCTGGTCGAGCACAAGCTCATCAAATAACAATTCCCGCCGCCCGGACCTTTCCGGGCTTTCGAACCGGCTCCCTTTTGAGAACACCACCATGAACGCACTGATTTCCGTTTCCGACAAAACCGGCATCCTCGAATTCGCGCAGGCGCTGCACGCCCTTGGCATCAAGCTGCTGTCCACAGGCGGCACGGCCAAGCTGCTGGCCGACGCCGGCCTGCCGGTGACCGAAGTCGCCGACCACACCGGCTTTCCGGAGATGCTGGACGGCCGCGTCAAGACCCTGCACCCCAAGATCCACGGCGGCCTGCTGGCCCGGCGCGATGTGCCCGAGCACATGGCGGCACTGGCCACCCACGGCATAGACACCATAGACCTGCTGGTGGTCAACCTCTACCCCTTTGAGTCCACCGTGGCCAAGCCCGGCTGCACGCTGGAAGACGCGATCGAGAACATCGACATCGGCGGCCCGGCCATGGTGCGCTCCGCCGCCAAGAACTGGAAGGACGTCGGCGTGCTGACCGACGCCTCGCAGTACGCGGGCGTGCTGGCTGAACTGAAAGCCGGCGGCAAGCTCAGCGACAAGACCAAGTTCGCGCTGTCGGTGGCCGCCTTCAACCGCATCAGCCAGTACGACGGCGCCATCAGCGACTACCTCTCCGGCATCCAGGCCGACGGCAGCCACGGCATGTTCCCCGGCCAGGCCAACGGCCGCTTCATCAAGGTGCAGGACCTGCGCTACGGCGAGAACTCGCACCAGCAGGCGGCGCTGTACCGAGACCTGTACCCCGCGCCCGGCTCGCTGGTCACGGCCAAACAGCTGCAGGGCAAGGAGCTCTCGTACAACAATATTGCCGATGCCGATGCCGCCTGGGAATGCGTCAAGAGCTTCGACCTCATCAAGGACGGCGCCGCCTGCGTGATCGTCAAGCACGCCAACCCCTGCGGCGTGGCCGTGGGCAAGGACGGCCTGGAGGCTTACAGCAAGGCCTTCAAGACCGACCCGACCTCGGCCTTTGGCGGCATCATCGCCCTCAATTGCCCGCTCGACGAGCGCGCCGCGCAGCAGATCTCCAAACAGTTTGTCGAAGTGCTGATGGCGCCCGCCTTCACGCCCGAGGCGCTGGAAGTTTTCAAGAGCAAGGTCAACGTGCGCATCCTGCAGATCGACCTGCCGCCCGGCGGCGACACCGCCTGGAAACAGGGCCGCAACCTGATGGACGTCAAGCGCGTGGGCTCGGGCCTCTTGATGCAGACCGCCGACAACCACGAACTGGCCATAGGCGACCTCAAGGTCGTCAGCAAGCTGCAGCCCACGCAGGAGCAACTGCACGACATGCTGTTCGCCTGGAAGGTCGCGAAATACGTCAAGTCCAACGCCATCGTGTTCTGCGCCGACGGCATGACCCTGGGCGTGGGCGCCGGCCAGATGAGCCGCATCGACTCGGCCCGCATCGCCTCCATCAAGGCCGCCAACGGCGGCCTGACCTTGCAGGGCTCGGCCGTCGCGAGCGACGCTTTTTTCCCCTTCCGCGACGGCCTGGACGTGGTGGTGGACGCCGGCGCGACCTGCGTGATCCAGCCCGGCGGCAGCATGCGGGATGATGAGGTCATTGCCGCCGCCAATGAGCGGGAAGTGGTGATGGTGTTGACCGGAGTCAGGCACTTCCGGCACTAGGCCGGGTCTTGTTCCGGCGGCGCGCCCGTGCCCATTGCATAGGCTTGCTGGCCGGGTCTCGCCCCGGCGGGCGACTTACTTTCTTTTGGCGAAGCAAAAGAAAGTTACTTGCTGCCGGGCAACCCCCGGCCAGCAGAACGTAGAAGAAAACCCGGCCGTCAGAACAAATTAGGAAGCAGCGAAGAACCGAGCCGCCGCATCCACCGTGGCGTCGATATCCGCGGCGGTATGGGCCGAGCTGACAAATCCCGCTTCATACAGCGCAGGCGCGTAATACACCCCGCTATCGAGCATCGCATGAAAGAAGCGATTGAACGACGGCCCGTCGGTGGTCATCACCGTGGCGTAGTTCTGCGGCAACTGCCCCAGCAGGAAAAAGCCGAACATGCCGCCTTCGCTGTCGCCGCAAAACGGCACGCCGGCCTTGGCGGCTGCCTGGGTGAGGCCGGCGACCAGGCTGCGGGTGCGTTCGCCCAAGGCTTCGTAAAAACCGGGTTTGGCGATTTCGCGCAGCGTCGCCAGGCCGCAGGCGGTGGCCACGGGGTTGCCTGAGAGCGTGCCGGCCTGGTAGACCGGGCCCAGGGGGGCGAGCTGCTCCATCACGGCGCGGCTGCCGCCAAAAGCCGCCAGCGGCATGCCGCCGCCTATGACCTTGCCCATGACCGTCATGTCCGGCTTGAAGCCGGGAATGCCGCGGGCATAGACGCTTTGCGCGCCGCCCAGGGCTACGCGAAAACCGGTCATGACTTCGTCGAACACCAGCAGCGCGCCGTGCTGCGTGCACAGTTCGCGGCAGCGTTTCATGAAAGGCAGGCTGGCGCGCACGAAGTTCATATTGCCGGCGATGGGTTCAATCATCAGGCAGGCGATGTCCTTGCCGTGCAGGGCAAAGGCCTCTTCGAGCTGGGCCAGGTGGTTGTATTCGAGCACCAGGGTGTGCTGCACCACTTCGGGCGGCACGCCGGCGCTGGTCGGGTTGCCGAAGGTGGCCAGGCCTGAGCCGGCCTTGACCAGCAGGGCGTCGGCATGGCCGTGGTAGCAGCCCTCGAACTTGATGATCTTGCTGCGCCCGGTGGCGCCGCGCGCCAGGCGGATGGCGCTCATGGCCGCTTCCGTGCCCGAGCTGACCAGCCGCACCATTTCGAGCGAAGGCACGAGCCGCACGATTTCCTCGGCCAGCTCGACCTCGCGTTCGGTGGGCGCGCCGTAGGAAAAGCCTTCCAGTGCGGCCTTTTGCACGGCCTCGAGCACCGCCGGGTGGGCGTGGCCCAGGATCATGGGACCCCAGGAGCCGATGTAGTCGATGTAGCGTTTGCCGTCGGCATCCCAGAAGTAGGCGCCCTGCGCGCGCTGCACGAAGCGCGGCGTGCCGCCCACGGCCTTGAAGGCCCGGACCGGGGAATTGACCCCGCCGGGGATCAGCTTTTTGGCGCGTTCAAAGAGGGCGTCGTTGCGGGAGGCTGCCTGGGGCGTTGCGGGCTTAGTGTTTGGTGGTTCCATTGGGGGGCAGGTCAAGAGAGGGTTTGGACGTCAGCTCGACGTCGTCATTGGCATCGCCCGCTTCCGCCCCGGATTCGTCGTCTTCGGGGTCAACATCGGCCTGCGCCCAGAACAGGCGGTCCGGCACGATATTGCCCATGCCGGGGTGAAAGCCGGCGTCCAGGCTGTGGTCCAGGAAGGTCAGGGCTTCGGCGGTGGCGGCCTGCAGGTCGTGGCCGTTGGCCAGCAGGGCCGAGAGCGCGGCGGACAGGGTGTCGCCGGCGCCGGCGAACACAGCTTCGAAGCGCTCGAATTTTTCGCTGTAAAGCACCGCCTGTGGCGTGGCCAGCACGTTGTCGATGAACTGGTCGGGCATGGGAACGCCGGTGACCAGGGTATAGGGCACGCCGAGGTCGGCGGCGGCTTTGGCGATGTCGCGGGCCGTGGGATTGCGCTCGCCCGGCCAGTCGGGCAGCAGCCAGCGCCACAGGCTGCTGTGGTTGCCGACCAACACCGTGGTTTGCGGCAGCATCAGCTCGCGAAAGGCGTCCAAATAGCTGTCAATCTCGCTTTCTTCCCACCAGGAGAGGTTGGGCATGTAGGCGATCAGCGGCACATCGGCATAATCCGAGGCGATTTCGGCGATGGTGGAGATGTTTTCGGGGCTGCCGACAAAGCCGACCTTGATGGCCGACACCGGCATGTCTTCCAGCGCCGAGCGGGCCTGGTCTGTTACAGCCTCTTCATCGAAGGCGAAGTGGTCGAAGATTTCGGCCGTGTCGCGCACATAAGCGCCTGTTACAACCGCCAGCGCATGCGCGCCGGCCGAGGTGATGGAGGCGATATCCGCCGTCAGCCCGCCGGCTCCGCTGGGGTCGTTGGCATTGAATGTCATGACGCAGGCCGGTGATGCGTCGGTGTCCTCGATTTGGAGCTGTCGGCTGTCCAGTTGAGGTGTTTTGGGGTTTGCCATAGGCTGCGATTTTGCCTTGTACGCGAATAAGCAACGCCGCCTCGATACAATTGTTGCATTCTATTCGAAGGCAACTTAAGCTGTGACTCAATCAACGACGTGGATGTGTTTAATTTGTGGCTGGATTTACGACGAAGCTGCCGGCGCGCCCGAACATGGCATTGCCCCCGGGACGCCATGGGCCCAAGTGCCCATGAACTGGACCTGCCCCGAATGCGGCGCGCGCAAGGAAGACTTTGAAATGGTTCAGATCTAAATGTCCGGATACCAGCCTGGACAATCGCAGACCGGTGCCAGCCGCCGGTGCCTGCAACATGAGGAGCATAGGCAGTGAGCATTCCCAGTTCCGGACTGAAGGTTTTGGTCATCGATGACAGCAACACCATCCGGCGTAGCGCCGAGATATTCCTGAAGCAGGGCGGGCATGAAGTGCTGTTGGCCGAAGACGGGTTTGACGCCCTTTCCAAGGTCAACGACTACGAGCCCCACCTGATCTTCTGCGACATCTTGATGCCCCGCCTCGACGGCTATCAAACCTGTGCGATTATCAAGCGCAATGTGAAGTTTTCCAACGTTCCCATTGTGATGCTGTCCTCCAAGGACGGCGTTTTCGACAAGGCACGCGGTCGCATGGTGGGCTCTCAAGACTACCTGACCAAGCCTTTTACCAAAGATCAGCTGCTGCAGACCGTTCAGGAACTCGGCAGCGCCAAACAAGGAGTAGTGTGATGGCAATCAAGAAAATACTGGTAGTTGACGACTCCAAAACCGAATTGATGTTTCTGACCGATCTGCTGGTCAAGAACGGTTTCACGGTCAAAACTGCTGAAAATGCGGAAGATGCGTTCAGGCGCCTCGCAGAAGACAAACCCGAGCTGATCCTCATGGACGTGGTGATGCCGGGCCAGAACGGCTTCCAGCTCACGCGTGCCATCACGCGCGACCCGCTGTATTCCGATATCCCCATCATGATGTGCACCAGCAAGAACCAGGAAACCGACCGGGTCTGGGGCATGCGCCAGGGCGCCCGCGACTACATCACCAAACCGGTGGATGCGGATGAGCTGATGGCCAAGATCAAGGCCCTCGGCTGATTTACGGCGTAAAACCAAAGCATGGCGAACAGACAAGCCCTTAGAGAACTACAAACCCGGCTGGCCGACAGGTTGCAGATTGCGCGTACGCAAGGCGTTGCCGCGTCCTGGCTGGCCGTGGAAGCGGGCGGAAAAAAATACCTGTTTCCCCTGAGCCAGTCCGGTGAAATTTTCCCCTGGGTCAACACGCAGCCTGTTCCGTACACGCAAAACTGGTTCGCCGGCGTTGCCAACCTGCGGGGCGGCCTGTTCGGCGTGGTGGACCTCGCCAGCTACGTGAGCGGCCAGGCACCTCCCCCCAAAAATGAACTCGCGCGCACCGACTCCCGCCTTGTGGCGCTCAACAGCGCGCTGGAAGTCAACTGCGCGCTGCTGATCGACAAGCTCTCCGGGCTGCGCAACCAGGACGCGTTCAGCGATTTCTCCGAAAAAGCGCCCGACGCGCCCGATTTCTTTGGCAACCAGTATGTCGACCTTAACGGCGCGACCTGGCAGGAAATCAACCTTCAGTTGCTTGCACAGCAAGCGCATTTTTTGACGATAGGCGCATAGCGCACACTGTTTCTCCCCGGAAGGCTCACCATGTCTGTTATTGAAAATATCCAGAAGCTGTTTAAAACAAAGTCCGTCCAGCCCGAGGACAGCATGGACATGGCTTCCGTCGGCACGCCGGACCCCCTGGCGACCGGCGCCATGGATGAGGCCTCGCTGCAGACCGCCGCGGTGCGGCAGGCTGACGGCAATGATGATGCGTTTGGCTCCAGCCGCATCGCGAGCGTCGAGGAATCGGCGTCCGTCGCCAATCCTGAACTCCTGAGCCTGCCCCTGCTGGGCCGCAAGACCATGGGCCAGCACCAGCGGATTCTGGTGTTTTTCCTGGCGGTATCGGTGGCGGTGCTGGGTACGGTGACCTTCCTGGCGCTGAACCAGGCGGATAAAGTGGCTCAACAGGTGGCGGCAACCGGCCAGTCCCTGATGCAGTCGCAGCGTCTGGCGAAATCGGTGTCGCAGGCACTGGTGGGTAGCGCCCAGGCCTTCCCCGACGTGCGCGAAAGCTCCGACGTGCTGGCCAAAACCGTGCGCGGCCTGAAGGCCGGTGAAGACAGCCTGCGCCTGGCGCCGGTGAGCGAAGACCTGCAGCCCGACGTGGAAAAGGTCACCCCCTTCATGGAACGCGCTGAAAAGAACGCCAAGACCGTGATGGGCCAGCAAAACATCCTGACCCAGGTGGGTAACGCTCTGCGCACGATTAACCGCCAGTCGTCGGACCTGCTGGAAATCGCCGAAACCGTGTCCTCGCTCAAGCTCCAGCAGAATGCGGCGCCTGCGGAAATCTCCGCTTCCGGCCAGCTGGTGATGTTGACCCAGCGTATCGGTAAATCCGCCAATGAGTTCTTGACGATGGAGGGTGTGAGCCCCGAAGCCGTGTTCTTGCTGGGTAAGGACTTGAACTCCTTCAAGGAAATTGCCCAGGGCCTGCAGGAAGGCAGCCCCGAGCTGCGCCTGGCCGGCTCCAAGGATCCGCAAACCCGCGAACGCCTGGAGGCCCTGATGGCGCTCTACGAACAGACGCGTGTGCAGGCCGGCGCCATTCTGGGCAACTTGCAGGGCCTGGTGTCCGCCCGTGAAGCGCAGTCCTCCATCATTGCCGACAGCGAGCCGCTGCGCCGGGGCCTGGAAGACCTGCAGAGCAAACTGTCCTCGCAGACCGGTCTGGGCGCCACCGCCCTGACGACCCTGGTGGTCGCCGCCGTCTTTGCACTGCTGTGCGCCGCGGGACTGGCCAAACTGCAGGTGGAGGACAGCAAGCAGCGCCAGGCCGTTGCTGAAACCCAGCGGCAGGAAGCGAAAGGGCAGGAGCAGGACGCCAAGCGCGTCAACGACGCCAACCAGGCCGCCATTTTGCGTTTGATGAACGAGTTGCAGACAGTGGCTGAAGGCGATTTGACGCAGGAAGCCACCGTGACCGAGGACATCACCGGCGCTATCGCCGACTCGGTGAACTACACGGTGGAAGAGTTGCGGCAGCTGGTGGGTAACGTGCAGAACACGGCAACACGCGTGGCGCAAACGACGGCCCAGGTGGAAAGTACCTCCACCGAGCTGCTGGCAGCGTCCACCGAACAGCTGCGCGAGATTCGCGAAACCGGCCAGTCGGTGCTCGACATGGCGTCCCGAATCAATGAAGTGTCCACGCAGGCGCAGGAATCTTCCCAGGTGGCGCGCCAATCGCTGACCGCCGCCGAATCCGGCCTGCAGGCCGTGCAGAACGCCATCGGCGGTATGAACTCCATCCGCGACCAGATCCAGGAAACCTCCAAGCGGATCAAACGACTGGGCGAATCGTCCCAGGAGATTGGTGAAATTACCGAACTGATCTCGGACATTACCGAACAGACCAACGTGCTGGCGCTGAACGCGGCCATCCAGGCGGCGTCTGCCGGTGAAGCCGGACGAGGCTTCTCGGTGGTTGCGGAAGAAGTGCAGCGACTGGCTGAACGCTCCGCGGATGCTACGCGCCAGATTTCGGCCCTGGTGAAAGCCATTCAGACCGATACCCAGGATGCCGTGGCCGCTATGGAACGCTCCACGCAGGGTGTGGTGGAAGGGGCCAAACTGTCCGATAACGCGGGTACCGCGCTGACCGAGATTGACCAGGTGTCACGCCGCCTCGCTGACCTGATTGAGCAGATTTCCAACTCCGCCTCCCGCGAAGCCGCTTCGGCCAACGTGGTGGCCGGCAACATCCAGCACATTTTCGCGGTGACGGAGCAAACCGGAGAAGGTACCCGTTCCACGGCGCAGCAGGTGCGCGATCTTTCCCGCATGGCTGAAGAGCTGCGCCAGTCGGTGTCCCGATTCAAGATCGCCTGATGCCGATGCCTGTTTGTCCGTCGTGCGTTGACCGCCGCCTTAGCCTCTGACACCGATTCCAGAACCGGCCCGCTATTTATGCAATCCAACGTCCCGAACTCAACCGCTGCCGAGCTCGATCTTGCCGTCAACGACCTAGGCCCTCTCGCATGGGTGCTTGACGAACTTCGCAAGTCGCTTGATGGCGCTGCCAAGGCGCTCAAGCGTTTCGTGCGGGACGCCGAAGCCGCTCGCGGCTCCGACCTCGCGGCGGTGGATGCCAGCCAGCTGCGGATTGCCCGCCAGCAGCTGCACCAGGCGGTGGGTGCGCTCGAGATGGTGGGCCTGGCCGGCCCCGCGCTGGTGCTGCGCGCGATGGAAGCGGCGGTGCAGAAGTTTGTGCAACAGCCCGAGCAATGCAACCAGGAAGCCGCCGGCAAGATCGAGCGGGCCAGCTTTGCCCTGACCGAATACCTCGAGGGTGTGCTGGCCGACAAGCCGATCTCGTCCGTGTCCCTGTTCCCCCAATACCGCGACGTGCAGGAATTGCTGCGCGCCGACCGCATCCATCCCGCGGACCTCTGGCCTTTTGAATGGCGCTGGCTGGAACCCGAACTGGCGGCCGCCAGCGAGCCGCGCAACTACGACGACAGCGCGCGCGCCGTGCTGGACCAGTCGGTGCTGCAGATCATGAAGGGCAAGGCGCCGCAAGCCGCCAAAAGCCTCAAGGAGCTCAGCCTGGGATTCGCGGCCCGGCAAGCCGACCGCCAGCCCCGCATCTTCTGGAAGATAGCCGCGGCTTACTTTGAAGCGGTCGCCAACGACCTGCTCGGCTCGGACCTGTACGTCAAGCGCGCCGCTTCGCGCATCCTGATGCAGTACGCCTCGCTGGCCAAAGGCGACAGCTCCGTCTCCGATCGCCTGGCGCAGGACCTGCTGTTTTTCTGCTCGCAGGCGGTCTCCGCGCGCGCCAGCGACACGCCGGTGCTGTCGGCCGTGCGCTCGGCCTACGGCCTGAACCGTTTCAAGCCCGTCGACTACGAACTCGTCCAGTTCGGGCGGTTCGATCCGGCCCTGCTGGCCCAGGCGCGCAAGCGCATCACCTCGGCCAAGGAAACCTGGTCGGCGCTGTCCGCCGGCGACGCCAACAAATTCAAGTCGGTCAGCGACCAGTTCAGCCTGGTGACCGATTCCCTGCTCAAGCTCCATCCGCCCAGCGAGCCGCTGGCGCAGGCCCTGAGCAAGGCCGTCGAGACCGTGGTGCGCTCGGGCCAGGCCCCCGGCATCGAACTGGCCATGGAAGTGGCCACCTCGGTGCTGTACCTGGAAGCTGCGTTCGACGACCTGGACCCCAACGACCCGCAACTGGCGGTGCGCACGGCCAACCTCGCGGAGCGCCTGGAAGGCGTGCGGGCCGGCGGCCAACCCCAGCCGCTGGAAGGCTGGATGGAAGAGCTGTACCGCCGCGTCAGCGACAAGCAGACCATGGGCAGCGTGGTCGGCGAACTGCGCGTCTCCCTGGGCGAGCTCGAAAAATCGCTGGACGTGTTCTTCCGCAATCCGCAGGACAAGGTGACGCTGCAGGCGGTTCCCGGGCAGCTGTCGCAGATGCGCGGCGTGTTGTCCGTGCTGGGCCTGGACCAGGCCTCGCACGCGGTGCTGCGCATGCGCGACAGCGTCGAGCAGATGCTGGTCACCGAAATCGACGAACAGCAGGCGCGCGCCGCCGGCACGTTTGAGCACCTGGGCAACAACCTGGGCGCCCTGAGCTTTTTGATCGACATGCTGAACTACCAGCCCGCGCTGGCAAAGAAGCTGTTTGTCTACGACGACCAAAAAGGCGAGCTCAGGCCGCTCATGGGGCGTGTGCAGAATGCGGCGAGCGCCGCTTCGGCCGTCACCGTCAGCAGTGACATGCTGTCCCAGGAAGTCATTGCCGTGGTGCAGGATGCCGGCCAGGGCGAAGCCGACGCCAGCCTCACCATCAAGCTCGACACGCTGGCGACCCATGCGGCGCTGGCCGAGCAGCCGGCCCTGGCGCAAACCGCCCGCGAGGCCGCCGTTGCCGTGTCGGCCAGCGATGCCGACGCCGCCGCCACCGCGCTCACGACGCTGGCGTTCACCGTGGCACCGGCCCCGGCCGCGCCTGAACCGGCGGCCGAGTCCGACGACTTTGAAGAAGACGACCTGCGCGACATCTTCCTGGAGGAAGCGCGCGAGGTGATAGGCAACGGCCGGGAAGCCCTGGCCGCGCTGGCCACCGATCCGGCCGACGTTTCGCAGCTCACAGTGCTGCGGCGCGCTTTCCACACCCTCAAGGGCAGCTCGCGCATGGTGGGGCTCAACGAGTTCGGTGAAGCCGCCTGGTCGCTGGAGCAGATGCTCAACACCTGGCTGGCCGACCAGAAGGCCACCACCGACGAGTTCAGGGCCCTGTCCAGCGAGGCCATGAGCGGCTTCGCCGACTGGATCGCCGACATCGCCGCCAACAAGGACGGCGCCTGGTCCGCATCGGTCTTCCGCGCCAGCGCCGATGCCATGCGTACCGAAGGCCGCTACGTGCCGCTGGTGCTGGGCGCCAAGGCGGCTGCGGCCGCGCCCGCCGCTGCCCCAGCAGCCGCCGTCGCCGAGCCAGCTCCCGCCGCCGAGCCGGCTGCCATCGAGGCCTTCTCGCTGCCTGACTTCGAACTGGACGCCGGTGCGCCCGAAGCCGCAAGTGCGGCGCCCGCCGAGGCGCCGGCAGCCGTTAGCGACCTGGACTTTGACCTGGTGTTTGGCGACGCCGCCGCGCCGGCCAAGCCTGCTGAGCCGGTGAGTGAACCCGCGGCCGAGATTGCCGGCATCGATTTCGACAGCCTGTCGGCGATTTCCGGCGATGCCGCTGTTCCGGCGGCCGAGGCCGCGCCGGTGGCCGAGCTGGAGAGCGCGGAAGCCATAGAGCTGTCCGACGCCGACTTTGACAAGCATTTCCACGCCGAAGCGGCCGAGCCCGCCAAAGTCGAGCTGGCCGACGACCTGAACTTCGACTTCTCGGCCACGCCGCCGCAAGCTGCCGCCGTGAGCGAGCCCGCTCCCAGCCTGCCGCAGGTCGAGGCGCTGGATGCCCTGGACCGCGTCGAGGCCACCGACAGCGCGATGTCGGCCGAGGGCGATGAACAGGTCAAGGTCATAGGCGCTTTGCGCATCAGCATCCCGCTTTACAACGTTTACCTCAACGAGGCCGACGAGTGGTCGCGCCGGCTGGTCACGGAAGTGGCCGAATGGTCGCTGGAGCGCAACCAGCCGGTCAGCGATTCCACCGTGGCCCTGGCGCATTCCCTGGCCGGCAGCTCCGCCACGGTCGGGTTCGACGCCTTGTCCGAAATGGCCCGCGCGCTGGAACAGGCCTTGCAGCAATCCCGCGCGCACCACCGCAACGGCGCCGCCAAGTACGGCCAGGTGTTTGTGGATGCGGCGGAAGACATACGCCGGCTGCTGCACCAGTTTGCCGCCGGCTTCCTCAAGGAACCGGATGCCGGTGTTCTTGATCGCCTCAAGCAGCTTGATTTCTCCGACTCGGTCCTGCCGCCAGGCACCGACTTCTCTGAGTACGATTTCGATTCCGAATCCGTCCTGCCCCAGGAGCCGGCCGTGGAACCCGAGCCGCTGCCGGAACCCGAGCCCGAGCCGGTGGTGATGCAGGCCGTCGAGGAAGCTCCGCTTGTCGAGGTGCCAGCACCTGCGCCCGCACCGGCACCAGCGCCCGTGCAGGCAGCGCCCGTGCCGCCGCCTGTCGCGTTTGTAGCTCCCCCCGTGGCCGTTGCCCCGCCGGTGCGCTTGGCCACACCGGCGCCCGCGGCCCAGAACTTCGAGGACGAAGAGGACGAGGAAATCGACGCCGTCGATGCCATCGACCCCGACCTGTTCCCGATTTTTGAGGAAGAAGGCGCCGAGCTCATGCCCCAGCTGGGCGGCGCGCTGCGGCAGTGGTCCGCGCGGCCCGACAACCAGGGTGCGCGCATGGAAGTGCTGCGCGCGCTTCACACGCTCAAGGGCAGCGCCCGGCTTGCCGGCGCCCTGCGCCTCGGTGAAATGGCGCACCGGATTGAATCCGAAATCGAGTTCCTCGGCTCCGACGCCGCGGCCTCGGCGGAGTTCGACGCCCTGATCAACCGTTTTGACGCGATGGAAGCCGCGTTCGAGGCGCTGCGCAACGCCGATGCGGCGGCCGCCGCCGCGCCCGTGCAGCTGGCCCCTCTTGCCGCCGCGCAGCCTGAGCCCGTCTCCCCGCCGGTGCAAGCTGCGGCCGCGCCCGACGCCCCCGAGGCGGCTGCGGAGAGCCCCGCGCCGGCGACTGCCGCCGCGGGCGGCTCCCGCAAGCTCTCCGTGCCGGCCCCGCAGGCCATGGCCATGCAGCCCTTGCGGCAAGCGGCCAACGCTTCGATACGCGTGCGCTCCCAACTGCTGGACCGCATGGTCAACCAGGCCGGTGAGGTCATGATCACGCGCTCGCGCCTGGAAGCCGAGCTCAGCCAGCTGCGCGGCTCGCTCAACGACATGAGCGGTAACTTGAACCGCTTGCGCCAGCAGCTGCGTGACATCGAACTGCAGGCCGAAACCCAGATGCAGTCGCGCCTGGCGCAGGCCAAAGAGGCCCAGGCCGGGTTCGACCCGCTCGAGTTCGACCGTTTCACGCGCGTGCAGGAACTGACGCGCATGATGGCCGAATCCGTGAACGACGTGGCAACCGTGCAGCGCACCTTGCAGCGCACGGTGGAAGCCACCGAGGACGACTTGATCGCCCAGGCCCGCCAGACCCGCGAACTGCAGCGCGACCTGTTGCGCACGCGCATGGTGGAGTTTGAAGGCATCTCCGAGCGCCTGTACCGCGTGGTGCGCCAGGCCTCCAAGGAAACCGGCAAACAGGTGAAGCTGGACCTGCTGGGCGGCACCATCGAGATGGACCGCGGCATGCTGGACCGCATGACGCCCGCCTTCGAACACCTGCTGCGCAACTGCGTGGCCCACGGCATTGAAAGCACCGAGGTGCGTACCAATGCCGGCAAGGACCCGGTCGGTGTGATCACCGTCCACCTGCGCCAGGAAGGCAATGACGTGTCGGTCGACTTCAGCGATGACGGCGCCGGCCTGAACCTGCACCGCATCCGCGAAAAAGCCGTCAGCCTCGGCATGATCGCGCCGGACCAGGCCATTGAAGACAGCGACGCCGCCAACCTGATTTTTATGCCCGGTTTCTCCACCGCGGCCCAGGTGACCGAACTGGCCGGCCGCGGCATCGGCATGGACGTGGTCCGCTCCGAAGTCAACTCGCTGGGCGGCCGGATTGAAACCTCCACCGTGGCAGGCAAAGGCACCCACTTCAAGCTGGTGCTGCCGCTGACCACGGCCGTGACGCAGGTGGTGATGATCCGCGCCGGCAACCTCTCGGTGGGCGTGCCCGCCAACGTGGTGGAAACCGTGCGCCGCGCCTCCGCCAAGGAGCTGCAGCAGGCCTACAACACCGGCGCGCTGGAGATCGCCGGCGAAACCATGCCTTTCTTCTGGTCGGGTGCGCTGCTGCAGGCTTCGCAGCACAGCGGCGAAGTCCAGGGCAAGACCACGCCTGTCGTGGTGTTCCGAAGCGCCGCTCAGCGCATTGCCCTGCACGTCGATGAAGTTCTGGGCAACCAGGAAGTTGTGGTGAAGAACCTCGGGCCGCAGCTGTCGCGCCTGCCCGGCCTGGCCGGCATGTCCGTGCTGGCTTCCGGTGCGGTGGTGCTGATCTACAACCCGGTGGCGTTGGCTTCGGTGTACGGCCAGCAGGCCCGCGCCTGGAGCACCGACCGCGCCGAGCCGCACATGCTCGAAGGATCGGGCGCCACGGCGGCAAGCGCCGCCACGGGCAGCGGTACCGGCAGCGTCGCGAAAGCACCGGCCGCCATGCCTGCCGCACCGCAGATTCCGCTGATTCTGGTGGTCGACGATTCCATCACGGTGCGCCGCGTCACGCAGCGCCTGCTGCAGCGTGAAGGCTACCGCGTCACCCTGGCGGCCGACGGCCTGCAAGCGCTTGAACGCCTGCAGGAAGAGCGGCCGGCGGTGGTGCTGTCGGACATCGAAATGCCGCGCATGGACGGCTTCGACCTGGCGCGCAACATCCGCGGCGACGTGCGCCTGAACAACCTGCCCATCATCATGATCACTTCGCGCATCGCTGAAAAGCATCGCGAACACGCCAAGGAACTCGGCGTCGACCATTACCTGGGCAAACCGTTCTCGGAAGAAGAGCTGATGAGCCTGGTGCGGCACTACTGCGCCGCCGAGACGGCGATCTCCGCCTGATCCTGCAGGCTTCCGCCTGGGGCTTCCCGGGCGGAAGCCGCGCAAGCCGCCCTCAGGCTTTTTTCACCACCGCATAGCGCTGCAGGGTCAGCGCCCTGGCCTCGTCGTGCTGCACGATGGGCCAGGGGTAGTCCTTGCCCAGCACCACGCCCGCAGCCGCCAGCTCCAGCGGTGTGGCCAACCAGGGGCTGTGGATGGCCGCAGCGGGCAGCCCGGCCAGCACCGGCACATAGCGGCGGATGAAGCTGCCGTCGGCATCGAACTTCTCACTCTGGCTGACCGGGTTGAAGATACGGAAATAGGGCTGCGCGTCGCAGCCCGTGCTGGCCGCCCACTGCCAGCCGCCGTTGTTGGCCGACAGGTCAAAATCATTGAGCTTCTCGGCGAAATAGCGCTCGCCCCGGCGCCAGTCAAGCCCCAAGTCTTTCACGAGGAAACTCGCCGTCACCATGCGCAGGCGGTTGTGCATATAGCCGGTCTGGTTGATCTGCGCCATCGCGGCGTCGACCAGCGGGTAGCCGGTGCGGCCCTCGCACCAGGCCAGGAACAACGCGTCGGCCCCGGCGCCGCTTTCCCACTTGATCGCGTCGTATTCGGGCTTGAACGCGCCGTGCACCGCATGCGGGAAGTTGCTGAGGATTTGCGCATAAAAATCCCGCCAGATCAATTCGCTGAGCCAGGTGGCCGCGCCTTCGCTGTCCCTGTGTTCGGGACTCAGGGCCGCTGCGGCCATCTGCCGAATGGACACCGTGCCAAAGCGCAGGTGCACGCCCAGGTAGCTGGGGCCTTTGATCGCCGGAAAATCGCGCGCCGCCTTGTAGTTCGCCATGCGGCCCTTGAACGCCTCAAAAAGCCGTTCTCCGCCTTCGCTGCCGGTCGGTATCTTGAGCGCTGAGAGATTGGTCTTTTCAAAGCCGAGTTCGGCTAGCGAGGGGATGGCGCGCTGCTCATCGGGCACAGCCGCGAGCGCCGCGCCGTAGCGCTCCACCGGGTAGGGCTTGAGGTAAAAATCGTCCACCTTCCTGAGCCAGGCGTTTTTGTAGGGCGTGAACACGGTGTAGGGCTTGCCCGCCAGCGTCAGCACCTCCTGGCGCTCAAAGATGACATGGTCCTTGAAGCTGTGAAAGGCCACGCCCCGGCTTTCCAGCGCGGCCTGCACCGCGGCGTCGCGCGCCAGGGACTGGGGTTCATCGTCATGGTTGGTAAAAACCGCATCGGCCGCCAGTTCGGCGGCCAGCCGTGGCACGGCCTCGCCGGCCTGTCCATGCACCACGATGAGGCTCGCCTGTGGATTGCCGTGTGCCGCACCCAGCCGCTGCAGCTGGCCGTCCAGGCTCAGCACGGATCCGTGTATGAACTCCACGCGGCGGTCGGCGCGGGGCAGGGCGTCCAGGATGCCCCGGTCAAACACAAAAACGCAAAACACCTGCTTACAAGCTTTCAGCGCGTGGTGCAGCGCGGCGTTGTCCTGGGCCCGCAGGTCGCGCCTGAACCACATCAGGCCGGCGCGGTATTTCTTTTGCATGATGGGATGGTAGCGAAAGCGCCCCCAGGTACCCGCCGCGGCCTTCCATGCGCGTAAAATCCGCGTATGGCCACGGATTCCGCATCGATCAACCTCACGCATCACTTCCTCATCGCCATGCCGGGGATGGACGACGAAGCATTTGCCAAGAGCGTGGTTTACATGTGCGAACACAGCGACCGCGGCGCGCTGGGGCTGGTCATCAACAAGCCCAGCGACATCAACCTCAAAAACCTGTTCGACAAGGTCGAGCTGCCGCTGCGCCGCGACGACCTCACGCAGGCCCCGGTATTCCAGGGCGGCCCGGTCCAGACCGAGCGCGGTTTTGTGCTCCACGAATCCATGATGCCCGGCAATGAATCGGTCTATGCATCGACCATGACGATTCCCGGCGGCCTTGAAATGACCACCTCCAAGGACGTGCTGGAGGCCCTCTCCACGGGCGCCGGCCCGCGCCGGGTGTTTGTCTCGCTCGGTTATTCGGCCTGGGGCGAAGGCCAGCTCGAATCGGAAATCTCCGACAACAGCTGGCTTACCGTCGCCGCCGACGTCGGCGTGATCTTCGACACGCCGGTTGAGCAGCGCTACGACAAGGCGCTGATGCTCCTGGGCCTGCAGAGCTGGATGCTCTCTCCCGAGGCCGGCCACGCATGAGCCTGGCGGCCATGCCTTCCCTTCCGGCCACTGGCCTCCAAACCTTTCTGGCTTTCGACTTCGGTCTCAAGCGCACCGGCGTGGCCACCGGCAATGTGCTCACGCGCACCGCCTCGCCGCAGGCCACCATCGCGGCCGAGGGCGGCGACGCCCGCCTCAAGGCCGTCGAGGCGCGCATCAAGGAATGGCAGCCCGACGCGCTGGTGGTCGGCATTCCCTTTCATCCCGACGGTGCCAGCCACGAAAATACCGTGCGCGCGCAGAAATTCGCCCGCCAGCTTCGCGGCCGCTTCGGCCTGCAGGTCTTTGAGGTCGATGAGCGCTACAGCACCACCGAGGCCCTGGCCGGCGGCGCGCATGACGCCGACGCGGCTTCGGCCTGCATCATCCTCGAGCAATTTTTAAGGAGTCTTCCATGAGCAGCCTGACATTGGACGCCGAGGCGCTGTACAGCGACCTGCTGCGCGGCATGCGCCAGCAGCTGGCATCCTATCCCCAGCCGCCCATGCTGGTCGGCGTGGCCTCGGGCGGCGCCTGGCTGGCGCAGCGCCTGCAAAAAGACCTGGGTCTGGCCGGCGAGGCCGGCATCCTGTCGTCCTCCATGCACCGCGACGATTTTTCGCAGCGCGGCCTGGCCTCCAGCGGGCAGACCCTGCTGCCCTTTGACGTCAACGGCGCCCACCTGGTGGTGGTCGACGATGTGCTTTATACCGGCCGAACCATACGCGCGGTGCTCAATGAGCTGTTCGACTACGGCCGCCCCGCCAGCGTCAAGCTGGTGGTGCTGGTGGACCGCGGCGGGCGCGAGCTGCCGGTGCAGCCCGACCTCGCGGTGGCGCGGGTGGCCCTGCCGGCCTCGCAATCGCTGGAACTGGCGCGCGCCGAAGACGGCAAGTTCAGCTTCCAGGTGCAGGACCACCAGGCCTAGCCCCATCAAAAAGCCATCCAAAAATACGAGACCCATAAGAGAACAAGAGGAGTCCACACCGTGCTGTACCGACGAAACCCGCAACTCAATAAAAACGGCGAGCTGATCCACCTGCTGTCCATCGAAGGCCTGCCCAAGGCCACGCTGACGCAAATCCTCGACACCGCCGCCAACTTCGTCAGCGTCAACAACCGCGAGGTCAAAAAGGTTCCGCTGCTGCGCGGCAAGAGCGTCTTCAACCTGTTCTTTGAAAACTCCACGCGCACCCGCACCACCTTTGAAATCGCCGCCACCCGGCTGTCGGCCGACGTGATCAACCTGGACATCGCGCGCTCCTCGGCCTCCAAGGGCGAGTCGCTGCTGGACACCATCGCCAACCTGAGCGCCATGGCGGCCGACCTCTTCGTGGTGCGCCACAGCGAATCGGGCGCGCCCTACCTGATCGCCCAGCACGTTGCCCCGCATGTGCACGTGATCAACGCCGGCGACGGCCGCCACGCGCATCCCACGCAGGGCCTGCTGGACATGTACACCATCAGGCACTACAAAAAAGACTTCAGCAAGCTCACGGTCGCCATCGTCGGCGACGTGCTGCACTCGCGCGTGGCGCGCTCCGACATCCACGCGCTGACCACGCTGGGCTGCCCCGAGGTGCGCGTGGTCGGCCCCAAGACCCTGGTGCCGGCCGACATGGCGCAGATGGGCGTGCGCGTCTGCAACACGCTCGAGGAAGGCATCAAGGGTGCCGACGTGATCATCATGCTGCGCCTGCAGAACGAACGCATGTCGGGCGCGCTGCTGCCCAGCAGCCAGGAGTTTTTCAAGAGCTTCGGCCTGACCCCCGAGAAGCTGCAACTGGCCAAACCCGATGCCATCGTGATGCACCCCGGGCCCATCAACCGCGGCGTGGAGATCGACTCGGCCGTGGTCGACGGCACGCAGAGCGTGATCCTGCCGCAAGTGACTTTCGGCATCGCGGTCCGCATGGCGGTCATGAGCATAGTCGCCGGAAACGAAGCCTGAGCGGAGAAAAAAAGAATGAAGATACTGATCAAGAACGGCCGCGTCATAGACCCAGGCTCGAACTTCGACGAAATCTGCGACGTGGCGATTGCCGCGGGCCGCATCGTCTCTCTCAAAAGCACGCCCGCTGATTTTGCGCCCAACAAGACGATTGACGCCACGGGCTGCATCGTGGCGCCCGGCCTGGTTGATCTTTCGGCCCGGCTGCGCGAGCCTGGCCATGAGCATGAAGGCATGCTCGAAAGCGAACTGGCCGCGGCCGTGGCCGGCGGCGTGACCAGTCTGGTCTGCCCGCCCGACACCGACCCGGTGCTCGACGAGCCCGGCCTGGTGGAGATGCTCAAGTTCCGCGCCGAGAAGCTGCACCAGTCGCGCGTGTTCCCGCTGGGCGCGCTGACCCGCGCGCTCAAGGGCGAGACGCTGACCGAGATGGTCGAGCTGACCGAGGCCGGCTGCGTGGGCTTCAGCCAGGCCGAAGTGCCGCTGGCCAACACCCAGGTCATGATGCGCGCGCTGCAGTACGCCGCCACCTTCGGCTACACCGTGTGGCTGCGGCCGCAGGAGTTGTACCTGGGCCAGGGCGTGGCCGCCAGCGGCGCGCTGGCCACGCGCCTGGGCCTGAGCGGCGTGTCCGTCGCGGCTGAAACGATCGCGCTGCACACGATTTTTGAACTGATGCGCGCCACAGGCGCGCGCGTGCACCTGTGCCGCATCAGCAGCGCCGCGGGCGTGGCGCTGGTCGCCAAGGCCAAGGCCGAAGGACTGGCTGTCAGCTGCGACGTCAGCATCAACAGCCTGCACCTGACCGACGTGGACATCGGCTACTTCGACAGCCGCATGCGCCTGGACCCGCCGCTGCGCCAGCAGCGCGACCGCGACGCCATACGCCAGGGCCTGGCCGACGGCACCATAGACGCGCTGGTGTCCGACCACACGCCGGTCGATGAAGACGCCAAGACCCTGCCCTTCGCTGAGGCCGAGCCCGGCGCCACCGGGCTGGAGCTGCTGCTGGGCCTGGCCTGCAAATGGGGCGCCGACAGCCAGGCCGGCCTGGTCCGCGCGCTGGCGGTGCTGACCAGCGAGCCCGCGCGCGTGCTGGGCGACGCGCTGGGCACCTTGCAGGGCAGCTCGGGCCGTCTCATCAAGGGCGGCGTGGCCGACATCTGCGTGTTCGACCCCAAGGGTGAATGGACGGTGGAGCCGGCCGCGCTGCGCAGCCAGGGGAAACACACGCCCTTCAGCGGCCACCAGATGCCGGTGCGCGTGCGCTGGACGGTGGTGGGCGGGCAGCTCGCCTACGAAGCCGCGGCTTGAGCGTGGCCAGGGCATGAGACGGCTGGGCGTCATTCCCAAACTGCTGCGCGCCGCCGCGCATGCGGTGCGCGGTTTCTGGACCATCAAGACGCTTTTCCCCAAGCTGCCGCAGGCCGACAGGGAGGCGCGCGTGCAGGCCTGGGCCGAGGCCATGCTGCACATCGTCGGCATCGAGCTGGTGGTCCACGGCAAGCCGCCTGCCAACGGCCCGATGCTGCTGGTGGCCAACCATATTTCCTGGCTGGACATCCTGGTGATGCATGCCTCGCGCCACTGCCGTTTTGTCTCCAAATCGGATGTGCGCAGCTGGCCTTTTGTGGCCACGCTGTCCGACGGCGCCGGCTCGCTGTACATAGAGCGCGAGTCGCGGCGCGACGCGCACCGGGTGGTCACGCAAATGGCCGAGCGCCTGCAGGCCGGCGACATCCTGGCGGTGTTTCCCGAAGGCACGACGGGTGACGGCATCACACTCAAGCACTTTCACGCCAACCTGATCCAGGCGGCCATCGAGGCCTCGGTGCCGGTGCAGCCGGTGGCGCTGAAGTTCATCGACGCGGCCAGCGGCGCGACGAGTTTTGCGCCCAGCTATGTGGACGATGAAACCCTGGCCGGGTCTATCTGGCGCACACTCACGGCGCCGCCGCTCAAGGCCGTAGTGGTTTTCGGCGAACCGCAGCCGCCGCAGGGACAGACGCGGCGCGCCTGGGCGCAAAGCTTGCGCGAAGACATCGAAAAACTGCGAGAGCAGGCCTAGGCGTTTTCCTCGCGCGGAAAGGTCACCACATGGTCGACCTCGGCGCGTATGCCTATCCATTCGCCGATCGCGTGGTTGTGGTGCGAAGGCACATGCGCCATCACCGTCTCGCCCGTCTGCAGCTTGAGGGTGTACAAAAATTCCGAGCCGCGAAAGGCCTTGCGCAGGATCTGCGCCTTGACCGGCGCGTTGTCGTCATGCACGATGTCGTCGGCCCGCAGCAGCACGTCGCACAGGCCGTCGGCATAGGCGCCCGGCAAGGGGCATTCCAGCATGTCCGTGAGGTCGCCGAGCGCGGTGTGCACCACCACGTCCTCGCCGCGCTGCTCGATATGGGCTTGCGCGAACACGCCGTGGCCTATGAAGTCGGCCACAAAGCGGGTGGCGGGGCGGTGGTACAGCGCATAGGCCTCGTCCCACTGGTGCAGGCTGCCCTGGTGCATCACGCCTATGCGGTCGCCGATGGCGAAGGCCTCGAGCTGGTCGTGCGTGACAAACAGCGCCGTCGCCCCGGCGGCCTTCAGGATGCCGCGCACCTCGTGCGCCAGGCGCTCGCGCAGGTCCACGTCCAGGTTGGAAAAAGGTTCGTCCAGCAGCAGCAGGCGCGGCTGCGGCGCCAGGGCCCGCGCCAGCGCCACACGCTGCTGCTGGCCGCCCGAGAGTTCGTGCGGGTATCGCTTGTGCACATTGCCCAGGCCGACCAGCTCCAGCACCTCACCGGCGCGCTGCTGGCGCTGGGCGGCGGGCAAGTGGGTGAGCCCGAAAGCCACGTTGTGGGCCGCGTCGAGGTGCGGAAACAGGGCGTAGTCCTGGAACACCATGCCGATGCGGCGCGATTCGGCCGGCACATGGACGGCTGCGCTGCTGACGAGCTGCCGGGCCAGCGTGATGCTGCCGGCATTGGCGCGCTCCAGGCCCGCGACGGCGCGCAGCAGGGTGGTTTTGCCGCAGCCCGAGGGGCCGATCAGCACACCGATCTCCCCCGCCTGGAGGCTGAAGGACACACCGTCGACCGCGGGTTTTGAACGGCCGGCATAGTGCACGCCCAGCTGGGAGATATCCAGAAACATGGCTTCGATTGTAGATGCTTACAATTCTCATTTGCAGTGACCGCTGCAACACCATGGCGCGCGCAGCGAGGGGAGGGCCTCTTTCTGCAGAGGCCTTTTTCCGGGTCCCCATGCTGCGCCGCTTTTTTTCCGCCATTCCTTCCGTCGTGCCTTCCGCCGTGCTCTTTCTGCTGGTGGCCTTGCTCACGCTGCCGGTCGTGGCCGTGGGACTGTCCTGGCTGCAGTTCGATGCCCAGGCGCAATCCATCCTGGTCCAGATGCTGCAGACGGTGCTGCCCGACTACACCGCCACCTCCCTGCTGCTGTGCCTCAGCGTGGCCCTGGGCGTGGCGCTGGTGGGCATGGCGACGGCCAGTGCCGTGACGCTGTTCGAGTTTCCGGGGCGCCGGGTGTTTGAATGGGCGCTGCTGCTGCCGCTGGCCATGCCGGCCTATGTGCTGGCCTACGCGTACACCGACTTCCTGCAGTACGCCGGCCCGCTGCAATCCTGGCTGCGCGCGTCCTTCGGCCTGCAAGGCCGGCTGCTGCCCGAGGTGCGCAGCCTGGGCGGCGCGGTGCTGGTGTTTACCGTGGCGCTTTACCCTTACGTTTATTTGCTGGCGCGCACCGCCTTGTCCGAGCGCGCCGTGCACCTGATGGAAGCGGCCCGGCTGCTGGGCGCGCCGCTGTCGCGCCGCATACGCGGCGTGGCCCTGCCGCTGGCGCGGCCGGCCGTGGCCGCTGGCGTGGCGCTGGCGCTGATGGAAACCCTGGCCGACTTCGGTGTCTCCAGCTATTTCGGCATCCAGACCTTTACCGCCGGCATCTACAAGGCCTGGCTGTCCATGGACAACCGCATCGCCGCCGCCCAGCTGGCCACGGTGCTGCTGTTTTTTGTCGCCCTGCTGCTGTGGGTGGAGCACGGCGCGCAAAAACGCATGCGTTTTGCCACCGGCCGCGGTGCGCGCGCCGGCGCGCAGGACGCGGCGCCGGTACAGCTGCAGGGGGCTCGCGCCTTGTCGGCCTGGTTGGTGTGCGCCGTGCCCATCGCACTGGGTTTTGTGCTGCCCGTGCTCTTCATGCTGCGCCCGCTCATCCTGGGTTGGGACAATCTCTTGTGGGATAAATTTTTCGGCTGGGCCTTGAACAGCGTCTGGCTCGCGGGCCTGAGCGCGCTGCTGGCCACGGGCCTGGCCTTCGGCCTGGCCTTTGCGGTGCGCCGCAAGCCGCATCTGCTGGCGCGCGCGGCGCTGCAGCTGGCCAGCCTCGGTTATGCGGTGCCCGGCGCGGTCATTGTGGTCGGCCTGCTGCTGCCCGTGGGCTGGCTGCAGGCGGCCGCGCCGCAAACCGGCGTGGGCTATTGGGTCACGGCCACCGTGCTGGGCATTGTCTGGGCCTACCTGGTGCGCTTCAGCGCCGTCGCCCTGCAAAGCCTGCAAAGCGGCTATTCGCGCATTCCCGCGAGCTTTGACGACAGCGCGCGCATGCTGGGCACGCCCGGCCTGGGCATACTCGCGCGCGTGCACTGGCCGCTGCTCAAGCGCTCGGTCGCGGCGGCTGGCCTGCTGGTGTTTGTCGACGTCATGAAAGAGCTGCCCGCCACGCTGGTGCTGCGGCCCTTCAACAGCGACACGTTGGCCGTCGTCACCTACCAGCTCGCGCGCGACGAGCGCCTGGGCGAAGCCGCCTTGCCCGCGCTGGCCCTGGTGCTGGTAGGCCTGCTGCCCGTCGCACTGCTGAGCCGCACGCTGCGCTCCAAACAGTGAGCGGACTCAGGCCTTGGCCTTGATGTAGCGGTATTCCTGCGTGAGGCCGCCAAAGCCGTAGGCCTCCGCGCGCACGTCGTGCACGTAGATGTAGCTTTCCTCGTGCACATTGCCCAGCAGCTTGCTGAAGGCGGCAAAGGACTCGGCCACGTACTGCGCCTTCTCGTCCTTGGTGTTGGTGCCGTCCACCACCTTGATGTCGAAATAAAAGCTGTTCTTGCCCTGGCTGGCGAGCGTGCTGCCGCCCACGATCCAGTGCTCGGGCGGCACGAAGTCGATCGCGATGGCGGTGAGTTCGCGCTTCTTGCGCAGGATGCGCGTGGTCAGCTCCAGCAGGGTTTCGGCGATGGCGTTCGTCAGCTGGGGGCTGGCGGGCTGGCTGACTTTGACGTTGAGGATGGGCATGTGATTTCTCCGGTGGGTTAAAAATAACTAGTTAGCTATGCAACTATTTGGGCAAAAAAAAGGAAACATGAGGGGACGGTTTATTTGAGCGCGGAAGACACGCTCCTGACGCGGGCTACGGTTTCATCGAAGTTCTCCTTTCCGATCTGTTGCTGGATGCGGCGCGTCACCTCGCCGCTGGCCTTGTTGATGCCGGCATGCATGGCCTCGGCCTGCGCCGTGGGAAACACCGCCCAGTGCCGGCCGTCGGACTCCAGGCTCCTGCGCTCCACCAAGCCCAGCGCCTGCAGGCCGTCGAGCAGGCGCGTGGCCGTGGGGCGCGAGATCGTCAGTTCGTCGGCGATCTCGTGCTGCGGCATGCCGGGCTGCTTGAGCACCAGGCGCAGCATGAAACCCTGCGAGGGCGTGACGCCGAAAGGCTTGAAGGCCAGCGTCCACTCCTTGTCGACCAGGCGGGCCAGCGCGGTGGTATTGAAATAAAGGCAGTGGTCAAACATGGAAGCCATCGTAGCAGAAATTAATTAGCTATGCAACTACATGGAAAACCCGCGGCCGTGAGGAATGCGCAAAGCCTTCACGCAGGTGCCGCAACGGGGCTGTAAGCATGAACCTACGCCCATCGAATACGCGGGCCTACGGCGCCCGCGCGGAATCGCTCCTAAGGTGAATCCATGCCGCCCGTTGCCCGCAAGCGTGCTTGTGGATTCGGGCGAATTCGTCAACCCTTTCGAGGAGAAAGCCATGAACCAGGAACGCATGCAAGGCAACTGGCGCCAGTTCAAGGGCAAGGTCAAGGAGCAGTGGGGCAAGCTGACCGATGACGACCTTGAGGTGATCGCCGGCAAGCGCGAACAGCTGCTCGGCAAGATCCAGGAGCGCCACGGCATCAGCAAGGAGGAAGCCGAGAAACAGGTTGCCGTCTGGAAAGACCGCAACCCGACGGACTTCTTCGAGCGCTACTGAGCCGCCTTCCCCCTACCCGAAACCACCATAACGATCCACACCATCCCAAGGAGCTACCCATGAAGACCAGACTGTTGATGCTGACCGCCGTGATGTCCTGCGCTTTCGCCGGCAACGCCATGGCGCTGACCAAGGAAGAGCACAAGGCCCAGGGAGACCGCATCTCGGCCGACTACAAGGCCAGCCGCGACAAATGCGGCACACTGAAGGACAACGCCAAGGACATCTGCATTTCGGAAGCCAAGGGCGTTGAGAAGGTCGCCAAGGCCGAACTCGAAGCCCAGTACAAACCCAGCCCGCGCAACACCGAAAAAGTCGCCTTCGCCAAAGCCGATGCCGCCTACGACACGGCCAAGGAAAAATGCGACGACCAGAAGGGCAACGCCAAGGACGTCTGCATCAAGGACGCCAAGGCCGCCCATGTGAAAGCCAAGGAAGACGCCAAGGTGGTGAAGACCTCGGCCGACACCAGCAAGGACAAGAGCGAAAAAATGGCCGACACCCGCAAGGAGGCCAACTCCGAAAAACGCGACGCCGAGTACAAGGCCGCCAAGGAACGCTGCGACGCGCTGACCGGCGCGGCCAAGGACGGCTGCCAGAATGACGCCAAGGCCAAGTACGGCATGAAGTAATCCGGCGCCGCGCCAGCGGCACCTTCGGGGCATGCCCCAACAAGAAAATCCCGGCCCTGCCCTGCAGGCCGGGATTTGTCGCATCTGGCGCGCCTTGGTGCCCGGGCCTGCAGCTTTCCCAAGCAAGGCGCTGGGACAAGGGCGCCGTCCCCGGCCTGCTTTCGGACGCCCTCCTAGAATAGGCCCTTCGCGGCGGCCGGGACTCCCTTGCCGCCCGCCCTCTACCAAAGGCCTTAATGCTTGTTCAGGATGGTTTGCCCGCGGGCCAGCGATTGCCTGCGCTGCTGGTCATCATTCTCGGCATCGTCATGGCGGTGCTCGACGGCACCATCGTCAACCTGGCGCTGCCCGACATCACGCGCGAGCTCAATGCCACGCCCGCGCAGTCCATCTGGGTCATCAACGCCTACCAGGTCGCCACGCTGGCCTTGCTGCTGCCCCTGGCCACGCTGGGCGACATCGTCGGCTACCGCCGCGTCTACCTGGTGGGCCTCGCGGTGTTCACGCTGGCCTCGGCCGCCTGCGCCATGGCCGATTCGCTGACCACGCTGGCGCTGGCCCGCGTGCTGCAGGGCCTGGGCGCGGCCGGCCTCATGAGCGTGAACACGGCGCTGGTGCGCCTCATCTATCCCAAGCACCTGCTGGGCCGCGGTATCGCGATCAACTCGCTGGTGGTGGCCACGGCCTCGGTGGCCGGGCCCTCGGTTGCGGCGGGCATTCTTTCGGTGGCTTCCTGGCCCTGGCTGTTCGCGCTCAACGTGCCTTTCGGCCTGCTGTCGGTGTGGCTGGGCCGCAAGGCCCTGCCCGACAACCCGTCCAGGGCCGAGGGCTTGCGCCTTTCCCCGCTCGACGTGCTGCTCAATGCGCTGATGTTCGGCCTGGTGTTCCTCGGCGTCGACGGGCTGGGCGTGCGCGTCGAGGCGGTGCCGGGCGGCGCGCCCGCCGCTTCGCTGTGGCTGCCCCTGGCCGAGCTGGCCGCCGGCATTGTCGTCGGCGTGATCTATGTGCGGCGCCAGCTGGCCCAGCCCCTGCCGCTGTTCCCGCTGGATTTGCTGCGCATTCCCGTCTTCGCGCTGTCCATGGGCACCTCGATCGGCGCTTTCTGCGCGCAGACCCTGGCCTATGTGGGCCTGCCTTTTCTGCTGCTGGGCCACTACGGCTTCAGCCACCTGCAGGCCGGCCTGCTGCTGACGGCCTGGCCGCTGGCCATTGTGGTGGCGTCGCCGGTGGTGGGGCGGCTGATAGGGCGTTATTCGGGCGGCCTGCTGGGCAGCCTGGGCATGGCCTTGCTGGCGCTGGGCCTGGCCCTGCTGGCCGTGCTGCCGCCGCATCCGTCGCAGCTCGACATCGTCTGGCGCATGGCGCTGTGCGGCGTGGGCTATGCCCTGTTCCAGTCACCGAACAACCACACCATCATCACCTCGGCGCCGCCGCACCGCAGCGGCGGTGCCAGCGGCATGCTGGGCACGGCACGCCTGACCGGCCAGACCCTGGGCGCGGTCCTGCTCGCGATGATTTTTGCGATGTTCGACCCGCAGGGCGGCCACGGCTCCTTTGTGGCGCTGTGGCTGGCGGCCGGCTTCGCGGCGCTGGCCGGCGTCTGCAGCGGCCTCAGGATGCGTCAGGTCTAGGTGCGCGCGACCGCGGCCGCCTGCTGGATGCTTTGCAGTGTCACGCGCCCCAGGGGCTGGCCCTGCTCACCCACAATCGCGGCCTCGTTCGCACCTGCGTCCAGCATGGCCGACAAGGCATCGCGCAGCGGCGTAGCGGCCGGCAGGCGCGGCGCGCCGGCGGCGGGCGTGCCGCTTTCGACATAAGGGCCGGCCGTCAGCAGGGCCAGCCGCTTGAGCGAGCGGTCACCGCCCACAAAGGCTTCGACAAAGGCATCGGCCGGGTGCGAGAGGATGCGCTCCGGCGTGTCGTACTGCACCACCTTGCCGTTGCGCAAAATCGCAATGCGCGAGCCCATGCGTATGGCCTCGTCAATGTCGTGCGTGACAAACACAATGGTCTTGCCGAGCTCGCGCAGTATGCGCAAAAACTCGTCCTGCAGGCGCGCGCGCGTGATCGGGTCTATGGCGCCGAAGGGTTCGTCCATCAGCATCACCGGCGGGTCCGCCGCCAGCGCCCGCGCCACGCCCACGCGCTGTTTCTGCCCGCCCGAGAGCTCGCGCGGAAAGCGGTTGCGGTAAATGGCCGGGTCCATATGGACCAGCGCCAGCAGCTCGTCCACACGCTTGGCGATGCGGGCCGAATCCCAACCCAGCATCCTGGGCACGGTGGCCACGTTCTCGGCCAAAGTCATGTGCGGGAACAGGCCCACCTGCTGGATCACATAGCCGATGGAGCGGCGCAGCTCCACCGCATCGATTTTGGTGACGTCGCGCCCACCCACTTCGATGCGGCCCGAATCGGGCTCGACCATGCGGTTGATCATGCGCATGGTGGTGGTCTTGCCGCAGCCTGAGGGGCCTATCAGCACGCAGATTTCCCCGGTGTTGACGGTCAGCGACAGCCCGTCGACGGCCGACTGGGCGCTGCCGCCGAAGGACTTGGTGAGGCGGTCCAGTGTGATCATGCGCGAAGCCCTTGCGGAGTCATGCGGCGCTGCAGCGCGCCAAAAAGAAAATCGGTGCCCAGCGCCAGCAGCGCCACCGGGATGGCGCCCACCAGCAGCTGGGGAACAGCCATCATGGCGATGCCGGCGGTGATGAAGTCGCCCAGCCCGCCGCCGCCGATAAAGGCCGCCAACACGGCGCCGGAAATGATTTGCACCGCCGCCGTGCGCAGGCCGGCAAAGATCACCGGCATGGCCATGGGCAGCTCGACCCGCCACAGCAGGGCGGCGCGCGTCATGCCCATGCCGATGGCGGCATCGACCGCATCCGCATCCACGCCGCGCATGCCGACGATGGTGTGCGTCACGATGGGGGGCAAGGCAATCAGCGTGAGGGCGAACAGCGCCGGCGCGAAACCGGTGCCCAGTATCGGCATCACCAGCGCCAGCACGGCCAGCGAGGGCAGGGTGCGGCCCACGTTGGCGGCATTCACCACGGCCAGCGACAGTCCGTTTTTGCGCGCGACGGCGATGCCGGCCGGAATGCAGACCAGCGCGGCGATCAGCAGCGCCGAGGCCGACAGCGCGACATGCACCCCCAGCGCGCGGTAAAACTGCGCGGGGTGCGACAGGACATAGTTCCAGGCATCGGCAAGCATCAGGGCCTCTTGGTGTTCAGGCTGCGCGCCGGTTTTTAAGCCGCCGCTCGAGCAGGGCCAGGCTCAGGTCAACAATGACGGAGAGCAGGCATACCGTCAGCGCGCCGGTCCAGATCTTGGCCGGGTGGTCGCTCGCAATGCCGTTGAAGATCAGCGTGCCCAGCCCGCCCGCATTCACATACGCGGCCACCACCGTCACGCTGATCACGGTCACGGCCGAGACGCGCAGGCCGGCCACAATCAGCGGCAGGGCCAGCGGCAGCTCTATGCGCCGCATGATCTGCGCCTTGCTCATGCCCATGCCGCGCGCCGCGTCGATGATGTCGGCCGGCACTTCGCGTATGCCGGTGGCCACACTGCGGATCAGGATCATCAGCGAAAAGGCCACCATGGTGATGATGGCGTTGGCGCGGCCCAGGCCCACCACGGGAATCAGGAAGGCGAGGAAGGCCAGCGTCGGAATCGTGTACAAAAAGCCCGAGACCGTCATGACCGTGCCGTAGAGCTTTTCACGCCGCGCCGCCACGATGCCAACCACCAGTGAGATGGCGAAAGCAATGGCCAGGGCCGTCAGCGAGATCGCGACGTGCTCCCACAGCGAGTGCAGCACGTCGGGCCAGTTGCGCAGAAACCAGTTCATGCGCCCGCCGCCTTGGCGCTCTCAGGGCCGAATACGCCCGCGGCGACGGCGCTCTGGATGCGGTCTATGTCCGGGCCCAGCGGGCGGTCTTCGTCCAGCATGGGCACCAGCTTGCGCACCTGCTCAAAGGTGCGCCGCGTGCCTTCGCCCATCTGGTTGGCGTCCAGCTCGCGCAAATCCACCGCTTGCGCAGACACCAGCAGCTCGATGGCGATCAGGTAGCGCAGGCGCTCCACCAGCTCACCGAGTTTTTCCGCCACGCCCAGCGCCATGCAGGCATGGTCTTCGAGTGCTTCGGACACCGGCAGGTAATCAAGTGAGCCGGGATTGGCGCGTAGCCGCACCTCGGCCCAGAGCGCGGTCAGGGTTTTCTGCACCGTCGCAAAACCCGAATGGGCCGGGCCGTGGCGCGTGAGCTGCAAGGGCAGGCCGGTCAGCGCCGGCGACATGAAACGCTGGCTGCGGGATACGGACATGCTGGCCGCCTGTGCCAGCGCGATGGCCGACGCGTCCAGCGCCAGTGCCAGCGCCGGCACGTGGAAGTTCCCGTTGGAAAGCATCACGCCTTGCTCGGTGAGCACCAGCGGGCTGTCGGCCGCGCTGTTGAGTTCGATCTCGACCTGCGCGCAGGCTGCATCCACCATGTCGCGCGCGGCGCCGTGCACCTGCGGCACCACGCGCATGGACACCGGATCCTGCACGCGGCGCGCGGCATCCGGCTCCAGCAGCGCGCTGCCCTTGAGCAGCTCGCGCAACCGGCGCGCCACTTCCACCTGGCCGGCGGCGGGGCGGGCCGCCACCGCATCGGGGTGCAGCGGCGACAGGTTGGCCCGGAAACCTTCATAACCGAGCGCCACGGCGGCCAGCCAGGCGTCCAGCGCCACCTGGGCGTCATGCAGCACCAGTGCGGCGCGCGCCGTGGTCGCCGCGTTGGCGCTGATCAGCGCCAGGCCGTCCTTGGCACCCAGGGTCACGGGCTGCAGGCCCGCGCGCTCCAGCGCGGCGGCGCCGTCCAATACTTCACCGCGCACCTCGGCCTGGCCCTCGCCGAACAGCGGCAAGGCCAGGTGCGAAAGCTGGGGCAGGTCGGCCACGCCTATGGAGCCGAAGCGCGGCACCACAGGATGGACCTGGAAATTCAGCAAGTTGATGCAGGCGTCCAGCACCGCCGGCGAAACCCCCGAGCCGCCGCGTGAGAGGCCGGCAATGCGCGCGAACTGCATCGCGCGCACGGACGTTTTGTCATAGGCCGGGCCCACGGCCACGGCCCGGGCGCGCACGGCGCGGCGCTGGTAGTCCTCCAGGTCGCCTTCGGCCAACACGGCACCGGTATTGGCGCCCAGTGCGGAATTGAGGCCGTAAATCGCCTGGCCCGAGGTGGCCAGGCGCATCACCAGCTCACGCGCCGCGACGACACGCTTGCGCGCCTGGGGTGCCAGTGAAACGGGCTCGCCGCTGCGCGCCACGCGCACCAGGTCGCTGATGCCCAGCCATTGTTCCCCGACCGCGACTGTCATGGCCTACGAACTTTCACGGTGATGGTGCGGGGAGCGTCAAAGAAAGAAGGCTTACTTGACCAGTCCCTTGGATTTCAGGAAGTCGCGCGCCACGTCCTTGGGCTCGAGCTTGTCGCCGTCAACCTGGTAGTTCATCTGGGCCATGGATGCTTCGTCGAGCAGGGCGCTCACGCGGTTCAGCACTTCACCGATCTTGGGGTTGGCGTCCAGCACTTCCTTGCGGATCACCGGCACCACAAAATACGGCGGCCACAGGCTCTTGTCGTCACGCAGGCGCTTGAGTTTCATCGCGCTGATCATGCCGTCGGTGGAGTAGCCGTTGACGACCTGGATCTGGTCGTTCTTCAGGGCCTGGTAGCGCAGGCCGATGGCCATTTGCAGGTCTTCACCGAAGACCATGTCGTACTTGGCCTTCAGGCCCGGCAGGCCGTCCTTGCGGTCGCGGAACTCGGGGCCGGCGCCGACCTTCAGGTCCTTGGCGGCCTTGGCCAGGTCGGACAGGGTTTCAAGCTTGAGCTTTTGCGCGGTGTCCTGGCGCACCACCATCACATAGCCGTTGTTCAGGTTGGACTGGTTGAGCAGCACAAAACCCATCTTGGCGTAGCCTTCCTTGACCTTGTCGTACACCGCCTTGGCGTCGGTCATGGGCTCCTGCTTGAGCACGGCCAGCAGCATGGTGCCGGTGTATTCAGGGTAGAAGTCGATCTGCTTTTCTTCCATGGCTTTCTGGGCGATCAGCGTGCCGCCCAGGTTAAGCTTTTTCTCGGTCTTGATGCCCGCGGCGTCCAGCGCCTGTGCATAGATTTCGGCCAGCACGAACTGCTCGGTGAAGTTTTTGGAGCCGACGCGCACGGCCTGCTGGGCGTGGGAGGCGAGCGGCGCGAAGGCGGCCATCGCGAACGCGGACAAGGCCAAAAGTTTGCTGATCTTCATGGGGGTCTCCGGATAGGTTGCGGCGAACTGAAACGAGGAATCTTCTGGCCTGTTGCATGCACATCCCGTGCCTGAAAAGCACGCCATCCTGGTGCCATTAGCACCTCAACTTGTATATACAACCTAATAATAGTAGCATATGGTAATAGTGCGTGCAAGACGGAAAATCACCCGGTGATAGCCGTTTCCCGTATAAGACAGACAACAGCCGGAAGCCCTGCCGCCGGCATTTTTTTTGCCCCATTCCCGGTCTAGGCCCCGGCCCTACCTCCAGTGTCTTTTCTTCCTTCCGTTTCCCTCCTGAAAGCCAGCGTGCCTGGCGCCATGGTGTGTGTGGTCATCGCGCTGGCGGCGACTTTCCTGTCCGAGCATTACGGCGGGCCCCAGCTGTTGTATGCGCTGCTGATAGGCCTGGCCTTCCACTTCCTCAACAGCAACCCCAAGGTCAAGACCGGCGTGGACTTTTGCGGCCGCACCCTGCTGCGCGTGGGCGTGGCCCTGCTGGGCGCGCGCATCACGCTGACGCAAGTCGCCAAGCTGGGCGTGGAAACGGCGCTGGTCATTGTGGCGGCGGTGGCGCTGACCATTGGTTTCGGCCTGCTGCTGGCGAAATGGCTGAAGCGCCCGCGCGAGCAGGGCGTGCTCTCGGGCGGTGCCGTCGCCATCTGCGGCGCCTCCGCCGCGCTGGCGATTTCCTCGGTGCTGCCGCAGACCAAGGAGAACGAGCGTTTCACCCTGCTGGCCGTGGTCGGCGTCACGGTGCTCTCCACCCTGAGCATGATTCTTTACCCCTTTGCCCTGAAGCTCATAGGCCTGGCGCCCGCGCAGGGCGGCATCTTCCTGGGCGGCACTATCCACGACGTGGCGCAGGTGGTGGCGGCCGGCATGATGCTGGGCCCCGAGGTCGGCGACACGGCCACCGTGGTCAAGCTGTTCCGCGTGATGCTGCTGATGCCCATCGTGCTGCTGATCGCCATCAGCTACCGCAAGCACCCCGACGCCAAGGCGGTGGACGAGGAAGTGCCGCTGGTCCCCGGTTTCCTGCTGGCCTTTATCGTGCTGGTGCTGCTGGCCACCATAGGCGCTTTCACGCCGGCCATGACCCAGGCCGCCGGCGACACCTCGCGCTGGCTGCTGGTCACCGCCATCGCGGCGGCCGGCATCAAGACCAGTTTTGAAGACCTCATGAAGCTGGGCTGGCAGCCCGTGGCCATGCTGGTGGGCGAGACGATCTTTATCGCCGCGCTGGTGCTGGGCGCGGTGATGGCGTTGCGGCTCGGCTTGTAAGCCCGCGCGCCTCAGGCGGCCGGCGCCTGCAGGCCCGCCGCGCGGTGCACTTCCACGCGTATCTCTTCAGTGAGCCGCGCCTTGAGTTCGGTGAACACCGGCGTGGTCTTGACCGAGTAGTGGCGCGGGTGCGCCAGCGGCACGGCGACGTCGCACTTGATGCGGCCGGGCCGCGCGCTCATCACCACCACACGGCTGCCCATGAAGATGGCTTCGTCGATGTCGTGCGTCACAAACAGCACGGTTTTCTGTTCGGCCTCCCAGATGCCCTGCAGCAGCTCCTGCATCAGCTCGCGCGTCTGGTGGTCCAGCGCGCCAAAGGGCTCGTCCATCAGCAGGATGCGCGGGTTGTTGGCCAGGGCCCGCGCCAGCGCGGTGCGCTGCTGCATGCCGCCCGAGAGCTGTTTAGGGAAGTGGTTTTCAAAACCTTGCAGGCCTACCTTTTTGATGAACTGGTGGGCGATGTCCAGCTGTGCATCCAGTGCCAGGCCTTTTTCACGCAGGCCGAAGCAGACGTTCTGCAAAATGCTGAGCCAGGGAAACAGCGTATAGCTCTGGAACACCATGCCGCGGTCGGCACCCGGGCCGGCAATGGGTTTGCCGTCCAGCACAATGCTGCCGCTGCTGGGCGTGTCCAGCCCGGCCACCATGCGCAGCAGGGTGGACTTGCCGCAGCCCGAGGGTCCCAGGATGGTGATGAAGTCGTTCTCGGCAACGGCCAGGTCGGTGGCCTGCAATGCCACGGTGCCCGGGCCTTTGGTGGCGGCGAAGGTTTTCGACAGCTGGGTGACGGTAAGGATCGGTGGGGAGGAAGAAGTCATCGGCCTAGCTGTGCCCAGGGAAAGAGTTTACGGTTCAGCGCCTTGAAAGCCAGGTCGGTCACCAGGCCGAAGACACCGATCACGATGATGCCGAAGATGATCTGGTCGGTTGCCAGCAGCGCCTGGCTGTCGGTGATCATGTGGCCTATGCCGCTCGATGCGCCAATCAGCTCCGCGACGATCACATAAGTCCAGGCCCAGCCCAGCACCATGCGCAGGGTCTCGGCGATTTCGGGCGCGGCGCTGGGCAGCAGCACGCGCACCACAATGCCACGGTCGGCCGCGCCCAGGGTGTAGGCCGCCTCCACCAGGTCGCGCCGCGTGTTGCCCACACTCACGGCAATCATCAGCACCAGCTGGAAGAAGGAACCGATAAAAATCACCGAGAGTTTCTGCGCCTCGCCAATGCCGGCCCAGAGGATCAGCAGCGGAATGAAAGCCGATGCCGGCAGGTAGCGCGCAAAGCTCACAAAGGGCTCAAAAAAAGCCTCAACCGGCTTGTAGGCGCCCATCATCACGCCCAGGGGCACGGCCAGCAAGGCGGCAATCGCAAAACCGCCCAGCACGCGCCAGACCGTCATGCCTATGTCCTTGATGAAACCCTGGTTCACCAGCAGCTCGTAGCCCGACCTCACCATGGTGATGGGGTCGGCCAGGAAAGTCTTGGAGACATAACCGCCCAGCGTGAAGACGGCCCACACGGCAAAAAACAGAACGAAGAAGCTCACACCCAGCGCGATGCGCGCGCCGGGGGAGACGGGTTGCAGGGGCCGCATGCGTTCGCGTGCTTATTTCAGGAATCGCGTATCAGCCAGCTTGCCCATGTCAGGCAGCGACTTGATGATGCCCGCTTCCATCAGCAGCTCGGCGGCTTCCTTGCTGAAGGCGGCGTGTTCGCCGGCAAAGAACTTCTGGTTGGCCGCGCGGTCCTGCCAGCGCAGGTATTTGGACGAGGCCTCAAAGGCTTCGCCGGTCTGCTTCACGTCGGCGCCCATGATCTCGAAGCTTTTCTTGGGCTCTTTCTGGATCATCTCGACGGCGTCGAAATAGCTGTCGGCCAGGGCCTTGGCGGCCTTGGGGTTTTCGCTCAGGAACTTGGGCGTGCAGCCGAAGGTGTCCATCACCATGGGGTAGTCCAGCGTGGTGGCGAGTATCTTGCCGGCCTCCGGCTTGGCGCGCACCGCGCCCAGGTAGGGCTCGTAGGTCATCGCGGCATCTATGCCATCGGTGCCGGCGATCATGGCGTTGGCCGCGGCTTGCGGCTCGAGGTTGACGACCTTCACGTCCTTGGTGCTCATGCCGTTTTTCTTGAGCATCCAGGCCAGGGCGAAGTAAGGCGAGGTGCCGGGCGCGCTGGCGGCCACGGTCTTGCCTTTGAGGTCGCTGATCTTGCCAATGGCAGGTTTCACCACCATGCCGTCGGCGCCGTAGCTTTTGTCGAGCTGAAAGATTTGCGTGGTGGCCACGCCGTTGGCATTCCACACCACCCAGGTTTCCACCGTGGTCGCGGCGCACTGCACGTCACCCGAGGCAATCGCGAGATGCCGGTCTTTTTGCGGGATCTTTTTGATGGAAACGTCCAGCCCGTTTTTCTTGAAGATGCCGGCCTCCTTGGCCAGGGTCAGCGGGGCAAAACCCGTCCAGCCCGAAATGCCGATGGCGACCTTGGTCTCCTGTGCGTGGGCGGCGCCCATGGTGAGAGCTGCCACGCCGGCCAGCATCGAAAGGGCGAGTTGTTTCTTCATGAAGGTGCTCCTGTGGGTTAGCGGATGAATACGGCTAATGTATGCAGGCTTCATGCCAGCCGCAAGGCGGTTAACTCGGTGATTTGCGCCTCTCCGGCCAGGCCTATGCGCCCGCCCGCCACCAATTGGTGCACGCTTTCAATGTCGGGCGCCAGGCTGCGGTCATGCATCATGGCCGGCGAGACCTGGCGCACCAATTGCAGCACGCCTTCGAGCACGGCGGAGCTTTTGAGCGGGCGCAAAAATTCAATCCCCTGCGCCGCGGCCAGCAGTTCGATGGCCACGATGTACTCGGTGTTGCGCAGCATGGGTTGCAGCCGGCGCGCCGCGAAGGTGGCCATGCTCACATGGTCCTCCTGGTTGGCCGAGGTGGGCAGGCTGTCCACGCTGGCGGGGTGGGCCAGCGACTTGTTTTCGGAAGCCAGCGCGGCGGCGGTGACGTGCACGATCATGAAGCCGGAGTTCAGGCCGGGCTCGGGCGTCAGGAAGGCCGGCAGGCGCGAGGCCACGGTGTCCACCAGCATGGCGATGCGGCGCTCGGTGATGGCACCGATTTCGGCAATCGCCACGGCCAGCGCATCGCAGGCCAAGGCAACCGGTTCCGCATGGAAGTTGCCGCCCGAGAGCAGGGTCTCGTCCTCGGCAAACACCAGCGGGTTGTCGGTCACCGCATTGGCTTCGCGCATCAGCACCTCGGTGGCGTAGCGCATCTGGTCCAGGCAGGCGCCCATGACCTGCGGCTGGCAGCGCAGGCAATAGGGGTCCTGCACGCGGTCGTCGCCTTCGAGGTGCGAGCGGCGTATCTCGCTGCCCACCATGATGGCGCGGTAGGCGGCGGCGCAGGCAATCTGTCCCGGCTGGCCGCGCACCGCATGGATGCGCGGGTCAAAGGGGCCGTCGCTGCCGCGCGCGGCATCCAGCGTGACGGCGCCCGAGATCACGGCCGCTTCAAACAGCCGGTCGGTGGCCAGCAGCGCGTCCAGCGCCAGCGCGGTCGAGACCTGCGTGCCGTTGATCAGCGCCAGGCCTTCCTTGGCCGAGAGCTTGACCGGCGTGATGGCGGCTTGCTTGAGCGCCTCGGCGGCAGCAATCCGCTTGCCCTTGTAGAAGACTTCGCCTTCGCCAATCAGCGGCAGGCACAGATGGGCCAGCGGCGCGAGGTCGCCGGATGCACCCACCGAACCCTGGCAGGGGATCACGGGTGTCAGGCCCTTGTTGTAAAGCGCCATCAGCGTGTCTATGACGACCTCACGCACGCCCGAGTAGCCGCGCGCCAGGCTCGCGGCCTTGAGCAGCAGCACCAGGCGCACCACACGCTCGGGCATGGGCTCGCCCACACCCACGGCATGCGAGCGCAGCAGGTTGAGCTGCAAGGTCTCAAGGTCCGCCTGCGCGATGCGCTGGTTGGCCAGCTTGCCGAAACCGGTGTTCACGCCATACACCGCATCGCCACCGTGGGCGGCTTTTTGCACCAGGGCCGCGCTGGCACGTATGCCGGCCGTGGCCGAAGGGTCGATCGCGAGCGTCTGTGGCTGGGTGTGGATGTCGCGCAGCTGGGCCAGGGTCAGCCGGCCGGGTTGGATGGTCAGGGTCATGGTGTTGCCAAGGTAGAAAGAAAAATGAGGGGGAGCGGCGCTTATTCGGGCTTGATGTTTTTCTGCCGTATCACCTCGGTCCAGCGCTGGGTGTCGGCCTGGATGGTGGCGGCCAGCTCGGCGGGCTTGCCGGGCGCGGCATCCATGCCCAGCGCGGCCAGTTTTTCCTTGAGCGCGGGCGTTGCGAAGAGCTTGCCGGTTTCCGTGTTGAGTTTGTCGACGACGGCGCGCGGCGTGCCGGCCGGCACCATGAGCGCATACCAGGACACGGCCTCAAAGCGCGGCAGGCCCTGTTCGGCAATCGTCGGTGTCTCGGGCATCACGGGCGAGCGCTTGAGGCTGGCCACGCCCAGCGCGCGCAGCTTGCCGCTCTTGATGTGCGGCAGCACCGAGGACATCTGTGCAAACATCATGGTGACCTGGCCGCCTAGCAAATCATTGAGCGCCGGGCCTATGCCTTTGTAGGGCACATGCAGCAGTTGCACACCGCCGTTCAGCGCCAGCAGCTCCCCGGCCAGGTGGGCCTGGCTGCCGGCACCCGGCGAGGCAAAGCTGATGCTGGCGGGTTTTTGCGCGGCCAGCGCGAGCAGTTCCTTGAGCGAGCGTGCCGGCACGGCGCTGTTGACCACCAGCACGTTTTCCACCGTGGCCAGCATGGCGACGGGCGCGAGGTCGGCGGCCTTGTAGGGGAGGTTGGGGTAGAGCGCCGGGTTGACCGCGATATTGCCCAAAGGGACGATGGCCAGGGTGTAGCCGTCGGGCGTGGCCTTGGCGGCTTGGTCTATGCCTATGTTGCCCGCCGCGCCCACCTTGTTCTCGACCACGGCCGGCTGGCCCATGGCGTCCGAGAGGCCTTGGGCCAGTACGCGGCCCAGCGCGTCGACCGGGCCGCCGGGCGGAAACGGTGCGATCACATGCAGCGGTTTGGATGGATAGGTCTGGGCCGTGGCGCCCAAGGAGGCGGCGGCCACCAGCAAGGCCAGAAGTGCCGGAAATGCGAATCGTGTGAACTTCATCAGATCTCATCCAGCGCGGGCGCGGGCCCGCCGTCCATAGCCGCCAGCGGCATGTAGTCGTCAGGGGCGGGAAACGCAAAACCCGCGAGCAGCAGGCGCTGCATCAGCGGCGCGAGCTCGGCTGCCGTGGCGGTGGCCCGCAAGGCGGCGCGCAAGGCTTGCAGCGTTTCAGCCGGCAAGTCGGCGGTGGCCACCAGCGGCGGAATCGGCAAGGCCGCCGTGCTGGCCAGCGTGCGCACCTGCGCGGCGAAAGCCGGGTCATGCGCCTTGAGCAGGTCGTGGTAATAGCTGTCCAGCGGGCCGGCGTCTATGCGGCCTTCGGCCAGCGCGGTGATCACGCCGCGCGCATTGATCAGTTCACCCACGGCCTGGCGGTACAGGCGCGAACCTTTCGCCTGGCGGTAGGGCGCGAGGTGGCGGCGCAGCGCCACGCCGCCCGACATGGAGTCGGCCAGGGTGTAGCCGATCACGCCGCCGAAAGTGTCTTCGAGCGTGCGGTAGGGCGCATCGGTGCGCACCACGATGTCCGTGAAATACACCGGCTTGCCGCCATAGCGCGCCGGCGAGGGAATCGGCGCGGCCACCAGCGTGGGCCGCTCGCCGCGCTGCGCAAAGGGCAGGCCGCACATCATGGCCAGGCCCAGGTCGTCGCGCGCCCACAGCACCGAGAGCGGCGCCGGCGCGTCGTAGTCGAGCAGCTCCCAGGGCAGGCCGGCACGCGCCAGCACCCAGGCCAGCAAGGCTTTCCAGTCGGCCTTGACCGCCGGCGTGGCCGAGTACATGCGGGCATTGGCGACCAGCGCCTGCGTGGATTTCACGGCGTGCACCCTGCGGCTCCTTTAGCGGAAACGCAGCTTTTGCCCCAGGCCCATGCGCTTGGCTTTTTCCAGCATGAAGGCCCCGAGTGCGATGTCCGACAGCGAGAGGCCGCGGTGCCAGAACAGATTGGTCTCCTCATCGCTTTCGCGCCCGGGCTTGAGGCCCGCGACGATCTGGCCCAGCTCGGCATGCAGCGTGGCTTCCGACAGCTTGCCGGCATCCACATGGGCGCGCAGCGCGCCCAGCGGCCCGGCCTTGGCCTGGCCCCAGTCGTCCATCACCATCTTGTCCATGATGTCGGTCAGCGAGAGTTCGACCGCGCTCATGGTGCCGTAGGGAATCACACAAGCGCCTTTTTTGATCCACTCGGTCTTGAGCATGGGCGTGGGTTTTTCCAGGCGCGAAGCCTCGACCACGATGTCGGCGCCGCGCACGCAGGACTCCCAGTCCTCGGTCACGGTGATTTTTTTGCCCAGGTCTTTTTCGAGTTTGGCGGCGAAGGCGTTGCGGCTTTCCGGCCGGCGCGAATGCACGCGGATCTCGTCGAAGTTATAGATGGAGTCGAGCAGGCGCACGTTCCAGTAGGAAGTGCCGCGCGCGCCTATGTGGCCCAGGATTTTGGAGTTCTTGCGCGCCAGGTGTTTGGCGCCCAGCGCGGTGATGGCGCCGGTGCGCATGTCGGTGATGTCCGAGGCGTCGATGATGGCGATCGGCGAGCCGTTCTTGGGGTCGAACAGGTTGAGCACGGCGAGTTCCGAAGGCAGGCCGATTTCATAGTTTTTGTAGAAGTCGCCCACCACCTTCACGCCGGCCAGGCCCAGCGGGCGTATGTAGCCACGCAGCACATTGAAGTGGCCGGGGTAGTCTTTCTCCGGCACCAGGTGCATGCGCGGCTCTATGGTCGTCTGCTGGTTGCCTTGCGCGTGCAGGGCCTGCTCGACGGCGGCGATGATCTCGGCATCGGTCAGGGCCAGGGCCTGGACGTCGGGGTGGTTCAGATAGGTGAGATGGATCTCGGCGGTGCTGTCGGACATATCGGTTCAGCTTCCCATCATGGGCAGGTTCAGCCCGTTGTCTTTGGCGCTTTGTTTGGCGATGTCGTAGCCGGCATCGGCATGGCGCATCACGCCGGTTGCCGGGTCGTTGAACAGCACACGGCCCAGTTTTTCAGAAGCTTCGGCCGTGCCGTCGCAGACGATGACCACGCCCGAATGCTGCGAGTAGCCCATGCCCACGCCGCCGCCGTGGTGCAGGCTGACCCAGGTCGCGCCGCTGGCGGTGTTGAGCAGGGCATTGAGCAGCGGCCAGTCGCTCACGGCATCGCTGCCGTCCTTCATGGCTTCGGTCTCGCGGTTCGGCGAGGCGACGGAGCCGCTGTCCAGGTGGTCGCGGCCGATGACGATAGGACCCTTGAGTTCGCCGTTTTTGACCATCTCGTTAAAGGCCAGGCCCGCAAGGTGGCGCTCGCCCAGGCCTATCCAGCAGATGCGCGCCGGCAGGCCCTGGAAGGCAATGCGCTCCTCGGCCATGTCCAGCCAGCGGTGCAGGTGTTTGTTGCCTGGGAAGAGTTCTTTCATCTTCGCGTCGGTCTTCTTGATGTCCTCCGGGTCGCCCGAGAGCGCCACCCAGCGGAAGGGGCCGACGCCGCGGCAGAACAGCGGGCGGATATAGGCCGGCACAAAACCGGGGTAGTCAAAAGCCTGGGCCACGCCGAAGTCCTTGGCGACCTGGCGCAGGTTGTTGCCATAGTCCACCGTGGGGATGCCCATCTCGTGGAAAGCCAGCATGGCCTTGACGTGCACCCCGCAGGACTCGCCGGCCGCCTGCGTCAGCGCCGCATGCTGGGCCGGGTCTTTTTGCGCGGCCTTCCATTGCGCGACCGTCCAGCCGGCCGGCAGGTAGCCGTTGATGATGTCGTGGGCCGAGGTCTGGTCGGTCACGATGTCGGGGCGTATGCCGCCGGCCTTGGCGCGTTTGGCCAGTTCGGGAACGATCTCGGCCGCATTGCCGCACAGCGCGATCGAGACGGCCTCCTTGCGCGCGGTGTGGTGCTTGATCATCTCCAGCGCTTCGTCAAGATCCTTGGCTTGCTTGTCGACGTAGCGGGTGCGCAGGCGGAAGTCGATGCTGGACTGCTGGCATTCGATGTTGAGCGAGCAGGCGCCGGCAAAGGTGGCGGCCAGCGGCTGCGCGCCGCCCATGCCGCCCAGGCCGGCGGTCAGCACCCAGCGGCCCGCGAGCTCGCCGTTGTAGTGCTGGCGGCCCGCTTCCACAAAGGTTTCATAGGTGCCCTGCACGATGCCCTGGGTGCCTATGTAAATCCAGCTGCCGGCCGTCATCTGGCCGTACATCATGAGGCCGGCGCGGTCCAGCTCGTTGAAATGTTCCCAGGTCGCCCACTTGGGCACCAGGTTGGAGTTGGCGATCAGCACGCGCGGCGCGCCGGGGTGGGTGCGGAACACGCCCACCGGCTTGCCCGACTGCACCAGCAGGGTTTCGTCGGCCTTGAGCTTGCGCAGGGAGTCGAGGATGGCATCAAAGGCCGGCCAGCTGCGCGCGGCCTTGCCGATGCCGCCGTAGACCACGAGTTCGTCGGGGTTTTCGGCGACTTCCGGGTCCAGGTTGTTCTGGATCATGCGGTAGGCCGCCTCGATCTGCCAGTTGGCGCAGCTCAGGGTGCTGCCGCGGGGCGCCCGCACCGGGCGGGCCTTGCTGTCGAGAAACGGGGTTTGGGAAAGGTCGGACATGGGGCGGCTCCGGGAATAAAAACAAAAAACTTCGGGCGTGTTCAAAAAATAGCGGGATAAGCGACTGGTATAAATCGTAGTTGTCTATACAACTTGTGTCAACTGGCGTAAGCTACGGTTTGTGCCCGCGAAGGTTTGCCCTGCAACTTTTTGCGGTCACAATGTTTTTTTCTTACATTCGCGAACATTGCGCTGAACCATGGCCACCACACCCCTGCCCGCCTACGGCCAAGTCAAGGCATTCATCAAAAAACGCATCAGCGCCGGCACCTGGAAGCCCGGCGACCCGGTGCCCAGCGAAGCCGTGCTGATGGAGCAGTTCGGCGTGAGCCGCATGACGGTGAACCGCGCGCTGCGCGAGCTCATGGGCGAGGGCCTGGTCACGCGCATCCAGGGATCCGGCACTTTTGTCGCGGAGCTGCACCGTATTTCCTCCACGCTGACCATTCGTGACATCCACGAGGAAGTGGCCGAGCGCGGCCATGTGCACACCTCGCGGGTGCTGCTGGCCGAATCCGAAAAAGCCAGCGCCGACCTGGCGCGCACCCTGGGCCTCAGGCCGGGCGCGCGGGTCTTCCACACCATCCTGATCCACCTTGAAAACGGCGTGCCCATCCAGTACGAAGACCGCTACGTCAACCCGGCTGCGGCGCCGCGCTACCTGGAAACCGATTTCAGCGAAACCTCGCCCACGCACCACTTGCTGGCCGAGGCCCCGCTGACAGAGGCCAGCTATTCGATAGAAGCCTGCCTGCCCTCCGCGCTGGAAGCCAAACACCTCGAAATCAAGCAGGGCGAGGCCTGCCTGGCCATGATGCGGCGCACCGTGAGCGGCGCCAACATCGCCAGCGTGGCGCGCCTGGTCTACCCGGGCTCGCGCTACAGCTTTGCCGGGAAATTTCAAGCATGAGCTGGAATATTGTGCAGTTGGCCGACATCCCCGCCACGCCCTGGCGCAATGGCGGCGGCGTCACGCGCGAGCTCGCCATGTGGCCCGACGCCGGCGACTGGGCCTGGCGCATGTCGGTGGCCGACGTGGACCAAAGCGGCCCCTTCTCCAAATTCGAGGGCATAGAGCGCTGGTTCGCGGTGCTCGAAGGCGCGGGTGTGCAGCTCGACGTGGCAGGTGTGCCGCACCGCGTGACCACCGCCGATGCGCCTTTGTTCTTTGACGGCGGCGCGGCGACGGGCTGCGAATTGATAGCCGGCAAGACGCGCGACTTCAACCTCATGGTGCGCAGGGGCCCAAAGCCCTCGCGCATGCGGCGCGTGGAAGGGCGCTTTGCCGAAACCCTGCATGCCGGCACCACCATCGCCGTTTATGCCCACAGCTCAGCCGCCACCGTGCTGTTCGATGAAGAAACGCTGCAGCTGGCCCCCGCCAGCCTGGCCTGGCGCACGGTGGCGGCCAGTGCTGCCGTGCGTCTTGCAGGGCCAGCCCTCTGGATGGAGATTCCCGTATGAGCCTGCAACTCTGGACACATTGCAATGCCGCCACGCTGCAGGCCGGCGCCGACCAGCCCTATGGCTTGATCGAAGACGCCGCGCTGGTCGTGGAGGGCGAGTCCATCGCCTGGATAGGCCCGCGCGCGGATGTGCCGGCCGATCTGCTGGCGCGCTGCACGGTGCAGCATGACGCGGGCGGGGCGCTCATCACGCCCGGCCTGATCGATTGCCACACCCACCTGGTCTACGGCGGCGACCGCGCCTATGAATTCGAATTGCGCCTGAACGGGGTAAGTTACGAAGAAATCGCCCGCGCCGGCGGCGGCATCGCCTCCACCGTCAAGGCCACGCGCGCCGCGAGCGCGCAGCAGTTGCAGGCGCAGAGTGCGCCCAGGCTCAAGCAGCTCATCGCCGAAGGCGTGACCACGCTGGAGATCAAGTCCGGCTACGGCCTGGCGCTCGAGCATGAGCGCAAGACGCTCTCGGTCGCGCGCGCGTTGGGGCAGGCCCATGCGGTGGACATACGCACCACTTTTCTGGGCGCGCACGCCGTGCCCGCCGAATTCGCCGGCCGCACCGATGCCTACGTCGACGCCGTGCTGGAAATGCTGCCGGTTTTACACGCCGAAGGCTTGGTCGATGCGGTTGACGCCTTTTGCGAGCGCATCGCCTTCAGCACCGCGCAGACCGAACGTGTCTTCGCCGCGGCGAAAGCGCTGGGCATCCCGGTCAAGCTGCATGCCGAACAGCTCAGCGACAGCGGCGGCGCCAAGCTCGCGGCGCGTTATGGCGCGCTCAGCTGCGACCATCTTGAATGGCTGTCGCCCGACGGCGCGCAAGCCATGGCGGCGGCCGGCACGGTGGCGGTGCTGCTGCCCGGCGCGTTCTACTTTTTGCGCGAAACCAAACTGCCGCCCGTGGCCCTGCTGCGCGAGCAGCGCGTGCCCATGGCGATTTCCACCGACTGCAACCCGGGCAGCTCGCCCTGCACCTCCTTGCTGCTGATGCTCAACATGGCTTGCACGCTGTTTCGCCTCACGCCCGAAGAGGCGCTGGCCGGCGTCACGCGCCATGCGGCGGCGGCCCTGGGCCTGCACGACCGCGGCCAGCTGGCGGCCGGCAAACGCGCCGACTTCGTGTTGTGGGGCGTGCAGCGGCCGGCCGAACTCAGTTATGCCCTGGGCGCCAACCCGCGCCTGCAAACTATCTTCAAGGGTCAAACCATATGAACGACATCGGCGAATTCAGCGAAGTGTTCAACTTGCACCAGGGCAGCGTGCCCTTGCTGGTCAGCATGCCGCACATAGGCACGGATATTCCGGCCGAGCTGAAGGCCGGCTACACGCAAGAGGCGCTGGGCGTCGAAGACACCGACTGGCATTTGCACCGGCTCTACAACTTCTTGCCCTTGCTGGGCGCCAGCGTCTTGCGGCCGCGCTACTCGCGCTATGTCATAGACCTGAACCGCCCGCCCGACGATGCGCCCATGTACCCGGGCGCGTCGAACACCGAGCTGTGCCCCACGCGTTTTTTTAGCGGCACGCCGCTGTACCAGCCCGGCCGTGAGCCCGGACCCGAAGAACGCGCGCGGCGGCGCGAGGCCTACTGGCAGCCCTACCATTCGGCTTTGGCCGCCGAGCTCGCGCGCCTGAAAGCCAGGCACGGCTTTGCCCTGCTGTGGGACGCGCACAGCATACGTTCGCAGATTCCCTGGCTGTTCGAAGGCAAGCTGCCCGACCTCAACATAGGCACGGCCGGCGGCGCGAGTGCGCATGAGGCCATCACCAACGCGGTGGTGGAGGCTTGCGAGGCCTCGCCCCACATCAGCACCGCCGTCAACGGCCGCTTCAAGGGCGGCTACATCACGCGCCACTACGGCCGGCCCGCCGAGGACGTGCATGCCGTGCAGCTGGAGATGTGCCAAAGCCTTTACATGCAGGAAGTGCGGCCCTACGCCTATGACGAGGCCCTGGCCTGGCATGTGCAGCCCCTGCTGAAAAACATGGTGCTCGGCGCGCTGCAGGCCGCCAACCACCTTTACGCCTGACGGACCATGAACAGCGGCATCAAGACTTTTTTCGCGCCCCAGGCATGGGTGCAGGGGGCATGGGCCCAAGACGTGCTGCTCACGGTGGCCGCCAGCGGCAACTGGCACAGCGTGCAGCCCGGCGCCACGGCGCAGCAGCGGGACGGCGCCACAGCCTTGAGCGGCCCGGTGCTGCCCGGCCTGGTCAATGCGCACAGCCATGCTTTCCAGCGCGCCATGGCGGGCCTGACCGAGCGCCGCAGCGCGGGCGCCCATGTCTCCGACGATTTCTGGAGCTGGCGCGACCGCATGTACAGCGCGGCCAACCGCATCACGCCAGACCAGCTCGAGGCGATTGCCGGCCAGCTCTACGCCGAGCTGCTGGCCGGCGGCTACACCGAGGTTTGCGACTTTCACTACCTGCATAACGACGTGGGCGGCGCGGCCTATGCCGACCCGGCCGAGATGTCGCTGGCCCTGGTGCGCGCGGCGCAGCGCACCGGCATAGGCCTGACCCTGCTGCCCACGCTGTACATGCGCTCGGGCTTCAAGGCCGCGGGCCTGCGCGAAGACCAGCGCCGGTTTTCGTCGACACCCGAAAGCGTGATGCGCGTTGTCGAGCAGGTGCGGCGGCAAACGCAAGGTGATGCGCGCATCCATGTCGGCGTGGCTGTGCATTCGCTGCGTGCCGCCGAGCCGGCCGCCTTGAAGGAACTCACGGCCGCGGCGAAGCAGGCCTGCCTGCCGGTGCACATTCATATCGCCGAGCAGACCCAGGAGGTCGAGGACTGCATCGCCCATACCGGCCAGCGCCCGATTGAATGGCTGCTGAACAATGCCGATGTCGACGCCCGCTGGAACCTGGTGCATGCCACCCATGCCACAGCGGCCGAACTGCAGGGCGTGCAGGGCAAGGGTGCGGCCATTGTGATCTGCCCCGCGACCGAGGCCAACCTGGGCGACGGCGTGTTCGACCTGCCGGCCTATGCCGCCGCGGGCGGCAAGTGGTCCATAGGCTCGGACAGCCACGTCACACGCAGCTGGCCCGAAGAGCTGCGACTGCTGGAATATTCCCAGCGCCTTACGCTGCGCCAGCGCAATATCGCCGCGCGCGTCCTGGGTCACGAAAGCAGCGCCGCCGGCCTGTTTGAAGCCGCGCTTGCGGGGGGTCTTCCGGCCACCGGCCAGAGGCAAGCCGGCCTGGCGCCCGGCCAGCGCGCCGACTTCGTCACCCTGGACCTCGAATCCCCCGCGCTGCTGGGTGTGCCGGCCGGCCACCTGCTGGACGCGCTGGTGTTCTCCAGCCCGGGCGCGGCGTTTGGCCAGGTGTTTGTGGCCGGCGAGCGCGTCGCCGCGCCTTCGCCCGAGGGCGCGCGGGCCTTCGTGCGTGCCATGCGGGGGCTGTGGACGGACTGAGCCGATTTATTGGCCGTATAAAACGCGAATTCGACCAAGCTACGGCCAATCCCCGCAGGGGTGTCCCGGCAGGCGATACCATCGCCCCATCTCCCCAACAAGGTGCTGCCATGGACCACAAATGGCTGGAAGACTTCATTGCCCTGGCACGCGAGCGCAGTTTTTCGCGCGCGGCCGAGCTGCGCCATGTGACCCAGCCGCAGTTCTCGCGTCGCGTGCGTGCGCTGGAGCTTTGGGCCGGCGCCGACCTGGTCAACCGCGCCGTCGTGCCGCTGGCGCTCACGGCCGCCGGGGAAGAGCTCCTGCCTGTGGCGCGCCGCGCCGTGATGGGCCTCAATGATGTGCGTGCCCGCATACAGCACGCGCAGGGCGGCCTGGACTGGGTCACGCTGGCCACCGGCCGCACCTTGTCGCGCACCGCCGTGCCCGGCTGGCTGGCGCGCGTCAAGCGCGGCGCCGGCGAGTTCCGCCTGCGCATACTCACGGGCTCCATCCACGAAGGCGCGACGGCGCTGGAGCAGGGCGCGGCCGACTTCCTGCTGTCCTTCACGCACCCGCGCCTGCCCATGCTGCTGGACGGCCAGGCTTTCGAGGGGCTGACCCTGGGCACCGACGAACTCGTGGCCGTGAGCGCGCCGCGCCCCGACGGCCGCGCGCTGCATGCCCTGCCCGGCAGCGCACGCGAGCCGGCGCGCGTGCTCGGTTACGCGCCCACGCTGGCGCTGAGCCAGATCCTGCAGGACGGGCTGAGCCGCGATGCGCGCGAGCTTTTCCTGCACACGGTGACCGAGTCCGACTTCGCCGAATCCCTGCATGAGCAGGCCCTGCAGGGCGTGGGCCTGGCCTGGCTGCCGCGCGGCCTGGTGGGCGAGGACCTGCGCGGCGGCCGGCTGGTGGCCGCCGACCCGCAGGGGATTGCCGTGCGCTTCGAGATACGGCTTTACCGCAACCGCAGCCCGCGCAATGAGCTGGTGCAAAAAATCTGGACGGCCTCCAGCGCTTGAAGACACATACGCATGCGCCCATGCGTGATGCGCATGCGCTTGCCGGGCGCCGGTTCCTAGACTGCCTCCACCCACAAGGAGACAGCCATGCCCACACATTCCCCCGTCCGTCAATTTCCCCTGGCCCGCGCCCTGCGCGGGGCCGCGTCGGCTTTGCTGGCGCTGCTCGCCTGTTCGGCGCTTTCCACCGCGCAGGCCCAGGCCTGGCCCGCGGCCAAACCGATCTCGCTGGTGGTGGGCTACCCCGCCGGCGGCAGCGTGGACCTGGTCGCGCGCATCATCGCCGAGCCGCTGGCCAAGCGCCTGGGCACGCCCGTCGTCATCGAGAACGTGGGCGGCGCCGGCGGCACCATAGGCGCGCAGAAAGTCGTGAGCGCCAACCCCGACGGCTACACGCTGCTGCTGGGCTCGGGCAGCGAGGTGTCCATCGCCAGGCTTTACAACGCCGCCATCAAGTACAACGGCGAAACCGACCTGGCGCCGGTGGGGCTGATAGGCGTCACACCCATGGTGTTTGTGACCAACAACCAGACCGGCGTCAAGACCATGGAAGAGGCGATTGCCAAGTCCAAACGCGAACGCAACCAGCTGAGTTTTGCATCCTCGGGCATAGGCACGCCGCTGCATGTCTCGGGCGAACTCATCAACCTGCTGGCCGGCACCAGCTTTCGCCACGTGCCCTACCGCGGCGCGGGCCAGCAGCTGCAGGACCTGCTGGGCGGCAACATCGAGTTCAGTGTCTCGGTGCTGTCCTCGGCGCTGCCGCACATCGAGTCCGGCAAGATGGTTCCGCTGGGTGTCACCACGCCCACACGCTCGCGCGCCGCGCCGCAAATCCCCGCGCTGGCCGAGAATCCCAAGCTCAAGGGCTATGACATGAACGTCTGGTTCGGCCTCTTCGGCCCGGCCAAGCTGCCCGCGCCCATGGTCGCGCGGCTCAACCGCGAACTCAACGACATCCTGCGCGAGGAGGCCGTCTGGCAAAAGCTGCAGAAAGCCGGCATTTCCAACGAAGGCGGCACGCCGCAGGCGCTCACGGCCTTTGTGCGCGCCGAAACCCAGCGCGTGCGCGCGGTGGTCAACAAGGCTGTCAGCAGCGGGACGGCTTCGTGAGCGTGCGATTTCCGAGGTCTTTGTGATACAGCCGCAGCGTTAGGCTGCACCATTTTTATAAACCCACACTGGAGGAGTTGCCATGCACTTATCCCTCATGCCGATGTTGCGCAGGATCGCCTGCGGCCTGCTGTTGCCGATGGCCCTTTCGGCATCAGCGCTGGCCCAGGAGGCGAAAAAACCCAACCTGGTGCTCATCGCCACCGGCGGCACGATTGCCGGCGCCGGGGCCTCCAGCGCCAATACCGGCGCCTACCAGGCGGCCGTGGTCGCTGTTGACAAGATCATGGCGGCGGTACCGGAGATCCAGAACCTTGCCAACGTCAAGGGTGAGCAGATTTTTCAGATCGGCTCGCACAACGTCACCAACGAACGCCTGCTTCAACTTGCCCGCCGGGTGTCCGAGCTCCTCAAGTCGCCGGAGGTCGACGGTATTGTGATCACCCACGGCACCGATACCCTGGAAGAGAGCTCCTACTTTCTCAATCTCACCGTCAAAAGCAGCAAGCCGGTCGTGATGCTCGGATCCATGCGGCCCGGTACGGCGCTCAGCGCGGATGGACCGCTCAATCTCTACAACGCGGTGGCGGTTGCCGCGAGCAAAGAAGCGGTGGGAAAAGGGACTTTGGTGGTCATGAATGACGAGATTCACAGCGCTCGCGACGCCACCAAAACCAATGCCACCAGGGTCGATACCTTCAAATCTCCTTACGGGCCGCTAGGCCTGGTGGTCGAAGGCCAGGCCCGGTTCTACCGCGCGCCGATTCGTCCGCATACGGTGCAGAGTGACTTCGACATTGACAAGATACCGGCTCTGCCGCAGGTGGACATTGCCTATGGCTATCAGGACATGAACCGTGCGGCATACGACGCGCTTGTCGCATCGGGGGCCAAGGCCGTCATTCATGCCGGTGTCGGTGCGGGGAGTGTGCCTGAATACATTGCCGGTCCGCTGAACGAGATTCGCGCGAAGGGGGTGTTTGTCGTTCGAGCCACCCGCACCGGCAGCGGTGTGGTGATCCGGAACAACTCGGTCAAGGATGACGCCAATGACTGGCTTGTTGTCGACGACCAGAATCCCCAGAAGGCTCGAATCCTGATGGCCCTGGCCCTGACGAAAACAAAGGACACCAGGGAGCTGCAGAAGATTTTCTGGAAGTATTGAAATGCCCGGTCACCATCCTGTCCATACCCTGGCGCCTAACCTGGCGCGCTGGGCGGCTTCCAACACCGGTGTCGACCATGTGCATGAGCGCAGCGGCGCGGCGCCCGGCCCCGAGATCCTGGTGACGGCCCTGGTGCACGGCAATGAATTTTCGGGCGCCATCGCGCTGGCCGAGCTGCTGGCCGCCGGCTGGCGGCCGGCGCGCGGGCGGGTCACGCTGGCGTTTTGCAATGTCGCCGCGTTTGAACGCTTCGATGCCGCGCGGCCCGATGACTCGCGTTTTGTCGATGAAGACTTCAACCGTGTCTGGGCCGCCGACGTGCTGGACGGGCCGCGCCGCAGCACCGAACTGGACCGCGCGCGCCAGCTGCGGCCTTTTGTGGACCGCGCCACGCATTTGCTGGACCTGCACTCCATGCACGAGCCCTGCGCGCCCTTGCTGGTCACCGGTACCCTGGCGCGCAACATCGCTTTTGCCCAGGGCTTGCGCACCGCGTCGCAGGTGGTGGTCGACAGCGGCCATGCCGACGGCGTGCGCATGCGCGACTACGGTGAATTTTCGGACGCGCACGGCGGGCGCATCGCGCTGCTGCTTGAAGCCGGCCAGCACTGGGACCCGCGCGCCGTCAGCGCCGCGCGGGACACCTTGATGCGTTTCCTGGTGCAGGCCGGCGCACTGGCGCGCAGCGAGGCGCCCATGGGCTGGCTGCTGCCCGACCGGGAACCGCCCGCGCCCGTGGTGGTGACAGACCGCGTGGTCGCCGCGTCCATGGATTTCCGTTTCAGCGGCAGCTATACCGGCGGCGAGGTGATTGCCAAGGCCGGCACGGTGATCGCCATTGATGCGGGCCGCGAGGTGACGACGCCTTATGACGGCTGTGTGCTGGTCATGCCCTCGCTGCGGCAATTGCGCCCTGGTGTCACCACGGTGCGGCTGGGCCGGCGGGCCTGAGCCCGAAAGCGCGCGGCTACAGCAGGGGAAGCCGAATCCACAAACGCGCCCCGGCGGGTACCAGCGCTTCATAACCCGCCTGGCCGCCGTGGCGCTCCGCCACGTTGTGCACAAAGTACAGGCCCAGGCCGGTGCCGTGGGCGGGCCGCTGCGTGGCCTTCTGTGTGCTGAAGCGTTCAAACAGGTGGGGCAGCATTTCCGCGCTGACGCCAGGCCCCTGGTCGGCCACCGAGAGCTCGGCTTTTCCGCCTTGCAGGGTCAGCGTCAGGGTGATGGTGCCTCCCGCGGGCGAGAAGCGCAGGGCGTTGTGCAGCAGGTTGTCGAGTGCGCGCTCCAGCAGGTGGAAGTCGCCGCGTATCCATACCGGCTCATCGGGGATGTGGCGCAGCAGGCGCACTGATTTCCCCTGGGCCGATTCGTAGACCGCGTCGGTAGCCTGGTGCGCGACGCTGCCGAGGTCGATTTCGCGCAGGTCTTTCTGTTCCAGGCTTTGCACGCGGGCCAGCGATAAAAACGATTGCGCGAGCTTGTGCGCGCGGCGCAACTGCTGGAACAGCCGGTGCTGGTGGGTCTCGTCCAGCGTTCCGCCGCCCAGCTGCTGCACGGCCGCGGCCAGGGGCACGCGGATGTCGTGCGACAGAAAGGCCAAGGTCTCCTCACGCTCCTTGTGCAGGTCGTGAAAGCGCTGCTGCGCTTGTTTCACGTAGTCGATGCGCTGCTCGAACCGGAGCCGGTAAAACGGGCTGTCCGCGGGCGCGCCCGTCAGCTGCTGGAGCTGCCAGTCCAGGTAGCGCCTGGCGACTTCAAGGCGGCGCCAGCTCCACAAGGGGTAGGCCGCGATCGCGGCGACCAGGGCGCCCGAGGGCGCGAACCAGATGCCGGACACCAGCGGCAGGGCCAGGGCCAGCCCGGCCAGCACGGCCAGCCAGGCCGCGTTGGCCAGCAGGCCCGGCAGCGGCATGAAGCGCGTCCCCCACAGCAGCGGCACCAGCGCCAGCAAGGCGCTCAGTGCCAGCGTCCAGGCCCGGCCCAGCGGCACGATAAAACGATCGTCACGCAGGTTCAGCAGCACATTGGCCAGCACTTCCACGCCCGGCATGGCGGCGCCGTGCGTGGTGACCGGCGTGGACAGGATGTCGCCCATGCCGGCCGCCGTGGCGCCCACAAACACAACCTTGCCGCGCAGCGCCTGGGCGGGTGCGCCGGTACGCATGAGTTCGGCCGCCGAGACGCTGGGGATGGTGCCAGGCGGCCCGGCAAAACGCAGCAGCCGGGCTTCGCGCCGCACCATCGTGGGCGCCTCGTCGGTGACGAGCCGGGCCGTATCGCCGGGCTGCGGCGGGGCTGTGCCGTCCGGCGGTTGCCAGCCGCTGATCTGCAGCGCGGTCTGCGCCAGCAAGGGCCAGTCGGCGCTGCCCACGCCTTCCCAGAGGTCGACGCCGCGCGCCACACCGTCCTCGTCCAGGCGCACACTCACACGCCCCAGGCCGGCCGCCGAGCGCGCCAGCAGCGGGATGGGCGGCGACTCCAGCAGCTGGCCGCCCTGGCGGGCGCTTTCCATCACCACGGGCAGCGACACATTGCCGCAGGCGCGCAAGGCCTTGGCCAGGGCCTGGTTGCCGGCCGGGTCGTCGCCGATTTCATTGAAGGCAATGTCCACTGCCACGGCTTTGGGTGAGGCCCGGCAGATCTGTTGCAGCAAATCGGCGTGGACGCGGCGCGGCCAGGGCCAGCGGCCCAGCTCCTGCAAGCTGGCCTGGTCTATGGCCGCGATCACCACGCCGGTGGGCGCGGGCTGCGTGCCCAGGCGCTGCGACAGGTCGAACAGGAAATAGTCCAGGCGCGCCAGCCAGCCGCTGGCGCTCACACCCACGGCCAGCGCGGCCAGCAGCAGGCCCATGCCCAGGAATTCACGCAGGCTGTGCGCGCTGCGGGGCGGGCGCTTGTCTTGCATGGCGGCCTAGAGCAGCAGCAGGGGCAGGCCCAGCATCCACAGATAGGGGTAGCGCGAGGGCACGTCTATCTTCTGCAGCATGGGCGGGCCGGCGGTGCCATCCTGGTTGTCGACCAGGCGCACACCGAGGTAATGCGCGCCGCCCGAGGGACGGGGCAGGCGGACCTTGCCGTCGGAAGAGTCCTGCTGCTGGTCCTCGGGTGCCATGCCGGCCGTGGCCGACACCGAGACCCGGTAGTGATGGTCCGCCGGCGGCGCGGGCAGCTCCAGCAGCAGCGCGTCGGCTTCGTAGCGCAGCGCGGCCTGGCCCAGGTCGGGCTGGCCAGGCGCGGGCTTGTAGCTAAAGGGTGATGCGGCAGACCACGGCCCCTGCTCACCCTGGGCCGTGATGCTGGCCACGCGCCAGTGCAGCTTGCCCTCGGGCAGGTCGTCCGTGGGCAGCCACTCGGTCTGCGCCACCGGCTGGTCCAGCAGCAGTTGCGCGAAGTTCTCCGACGTGGAGGCCTGCACGCGGTAGCGCGCGGCATCCACGGCGCTGGTCCAGCGCAAGGCGGGGCGCGGCGAGCGCACCGTGGCCGATCGTCCCGGCGCCTGCAGCGCCGGCGCGAAGGGGCGTGCCGCCACGGTAAAGCTGTGGCGCGCTTCCAGGCCCTGCAGACCCAGCGCATCCAGGGCGCGCACGCGCAGGATGTAGCGGCCGTTGGGCAGGTCGGCAAAACTCAGCACGCCGGCGCTGGAAGTTCTCTCGGCCAGGATGGCGTCAAAGCTGCTGTCCTGCGACACCTGGCCCCACAGCACGCCGCCTTGTTCGGCGCGCGCGGGCGGCAGTGAAAAGCGCAGCGGCAATTGTTCAAGGCGCGCCGGCAAGGTGGACACATTGGGCGCGGCGGGCAGGGCGCGCGGCGGCATGGGCGCCTCGCCGGCGCGCGCCAGCGTGCCAAAGCCCGGCCCCACGAGCACGGTTTTGCCGGTGGCATCCACGCCGACCGAACCTTCCAGGGTTTCCTCGCGCGTCTGGCCGTCTTCCACCCCGACGCGGAACACCGTGCCGCGCACCACGGCCTGGGCGCTGGGCGTGAGCACGCGCAAATTCTGTTGCGTGCGCCGCCCCGGGTTGTCGGTGATTTCAGTCTGGCCCTGCAGCAGGCGCACCCGCGTGTCGGCCATCAGGCCGTTGGCATAGAGGCTCAGGGTGTCCAGCACCAGCGTCGAGCCTGGGTGCACACGCAACTGCGTGCCGTTGGCCAGCTCCAGCGTGGCGCTGGCCAGGGCCTCGGTCCTGAGTTCGGCGCCCACGGGCAGGGTCTGGCCCGTGGCGGCGGTTTTCCAGCTTCCCTCGGCTTCGCGCCAGCGCACGCTGCCGTGCACGGTTTTCAGCAGGGCCTGGCCGGGGCTGCTGCGCAGCATGGAGGCCGGAATGCGCAGCACCGTGCCGGGCGGGATGCGATGCGGGTCGGCAATCCGGTTGAGCTTTTGCACCACGTCCCAGCGCTGCGGGTCTATGAGGTGGCGCTGGCCCAGGCTGATCAGCGTGTCCCCGGGGCGCACGCTGTAAAGCCAGGCCGGCACGGCGGAGGCCTTGTCGGGCAGGCCAGCCGCGGTCGGGGTCTGGGCCAGCGCGGCGAGACCCAGCGACAGGAGGCCGGCGGCGGCTATGCGTTTGTACATGGGGGATTTTCCAGAACGTGCAGGCCTGGCGGCTTGCCACTCCGGCCCGGGTGAACAAGAAAACGGTGAGTGATCACTCATGCAGCCACTCAAGCCGGTAGCCCTGGCCGTAGACCGAGACCAGGCGCCAGCCCGATTCGGGAGACAGCTTGAGTTTTCTGCGCAGCGCGCTGGCCTGCACGTCCACCTTGCGCGATTCCACGTCGGTGTTGTGCCCCCAGACCGTGGACAGCAGGTGGGCGCGCGTCAGCAGCCGCCCCACGTTTTGCAGCAGGTAGAGCGCGAAATCGGTTTCCAGCTCGGTCAGCTCCACGCGCCGGCCTTCCACAAAGAACTGGCGGTTGGCGAAATCCACTTCCAGCCCTCCCCAGGCGTTGCGCCGGGTTTCCTGTTTCAGGCCTGAGCGGTGCAGCACCACATTGAGCCGCGCCAGAAGAATGGGCCGGGACACCGGCTTGACCAGGTAGTCGACCGCGCCGGCCGACAGCATCTGCACCACGTCGTCCTCGCTGTCGCGCGCCGTCAGAAAAATCACCGGCGGGCAGGCTTCCTTGAGCTGCAGCCGCAGCCGCGCCAGCACCTCGGGCCCCGACATGTCCGGCACCAGCCAGTCCAGCAGGCAGGCCGCGTACTGCCCCCTCTCCACGGCCCGCGCGCAGTCGGCGCCGCGGTCGAACAGGTCCACCTCCAGGCCGGCTTCCTTGATCCATGCACACACGGCTTCAGCGGTTTCGGGCTCGTCCTCCAGGTAGGCAATTCGGGGGGCGGAAGTGTGGGGCATACGGGTTCAGGGGACCGGGTCGGACAGGCTTGTTACCTGTAGTTACATATTATGCCGTCTTCGGCGAACCGAGTTTAGTGGTCTGACAACTGCCTGACCACCCCCTGCACCCCTCGACTGTTGGTAATTAGTAAGTGTAAACAAGGATTTACCCTTTGTTTCCGGGAGGCCCCATATGATCCGCCGCGCTAGTACCTTTTACTTCCTGTCACAACTATGCTCGAACATTTCCGACGCTGCGCGAAACTTGTATGCAAGCTGCCGAACCCGGTGTCCCTGGTCCGTCCGGCGTCCGTTCTGCTCGGTCTGGGGCTGCTGCCGGCGGCCGCTTTTGCCCTGACCGCCTCGGTGACGGCCATCATCCCGGCACAGGGTATTTACCCGGGTGAAATAGCCACTTTACGCATCGCGTTTTCCAACAGCGACCCGGTTCCCGCCACCAACGTGGCCTTCAGCAACAGCCTGCCGGGCATCCTGCCCAACGGCCTCAAGGTGGCCGGCGCGGCCACCAATGGTTGCGGCGGCGCGTTCACAGCGGCACTCGGAGCGCAGACGCTGGACCTGACGGGCGGCAGCATTCCGGCCGCTGCCGGCGGCATAGACGGCCAGTGCGTGATCGACATCCCGGTCACCGCCGGCAGTTCGACCGGCAACGCGACCTCCTACGCCTACCAGATCCTCAACGGCGCGGTGACCAGCAGTGCCGGCAGCAACAGCGGCGACGTCTCGCAGACCTTCAACATCCGCGCGCTGCAGCAGCCGCAAATTTCCAAGGCTTTCGGCAGCTCCACCCTGGTGCTGGGCGGCGCGACCACCTCGCTGACCATCACGCTGACCAACCCGAATCCGGTGGCGATTGAAGGCTTCAGCATCACCGACAACTTTCCGCAGCTGGGCGGCAGCGCCATCATCAGCGTCGCGGCCGTGCCGGGCGCCAGCGCCAGCTGCACCAGCGGCCCCGCGCCCGCCTTCAATCCGGCCCCGGTGGCCGGCGCCACCAGCGTGACCGGCACCGGCGACATTCCCGCCAACGGCAGCTGCAGTTTTGTGGTCGCGGTGGAAGCGTCGCAGACCAACGGCCAGTACACCACCAACGCCCAGAGCAACCTGATCAACCGCAGCAGCGATTTCAGCAATTCGCTGGGCATTCCCGCGCAGGCCAACGCGCAGGCCAACATCACCGTCAGGTCGCCGCTCAGCGTGGCAAAAGCCTTTTCCGGCAGCTCGCTGTCCAGCGGCTCTTCCGGCAGCCTGACCATCACCTTGACCAACAGCGGCAACACGCCGCTTACCGTCACAACCTTTGATGACAGCCCCATCGACGGCCTGGGCGGCGTCAACCCGACGACCGGCCTGAACGTGACTTCCGCCTCCACCAGCTGCGCCGGCGGCGCGGCCGCCGCCATCAACAGCAACAAGGGCGTGCAGCTGACCGGCGGCACCATTCCCGCCAACGGCAGCTGCACGGTCACCGTCAACTACACCGGCTTTGTGCAGGCCTCCGGCGTCCCGGTGACCTACACCAACAACATTCCGCAAGGCGCGGTCGATGTCGGCAACGCGGCCATCAAAAGCCAGAGCGCCTCGGCCACCATCCTGGTGGCCGACGACCTGCGCGTGCTCAAGTCGGCGCTGCCGGCCAGCCCGGTCGCGCCAGGCAACCCCATCCAGTACCAGGTCACGGTGCAGAACTACGGCGCGGCCGCGATCAACAACGTCACGGTGACCGACAACTTCAGCAACGGCCAGACTTTCCTGACCGGCACGATTGGCGGCATCAACTACACGCCGACCGTCACCGCGGCCTGCGGCAACGTCAATTCCGCGAGCGCCGTCGGCAGCAGCACGGCGGTGCTCACGGTCGACACCCTGCCGGCCCGCGCCAGCCCCAGCGTGCCCGGCGCCTGCGTGATCACGATGTGGGCCATGGCCTCCAGCACGGCGGTGGCTTCCTCTGCCAACACCATCGCAGCGGGCGGCGTCTGCTACAACGCCGGCGCGACCTGCAACGGCGGCGCTTCCAACTCGACCAGCGTGACGACCAACGCCGCGGTGATGGCGGCCAGCAAGGCCTTTGCACAATCGTCCCCCGGCGTCAGCACCTTCGCCGAAGGCACCATCGTTCGCATGACCATCACGCTGACGAACAAGTCGGCGAACCCGCTGACCAACGTGTCGATCTCCGACACGCTGCAGCTGGCCAACAGCGGCGGCGGGCAGCTGCGTATCGCCAACCCGGCGAACGCGGCCAGCACCTGCGGCAGCCCGGTCATCACCGCGGTCGCCGGCGCCACCTCGGTGGGCCTGAACGGCGGCACCGTGCCCGCGCGCGCCGGCAACGGCCTGGGCGCCGACGGCAGCTGCGTGCTGCAGGTCGATGTGGTCGGCCCGGCCGGCGTCTACCCGAACACCGCCACCGTGGGCGGCACGCAGACCTTCGGCAACGGCACAACCCAAACGCTCACCCCCGTGACCACCAACACGGCCACGCTGACCTACACCTCGGCCCTGAGCGCCAGCAAGAGCTTCAACCCGGCCAGCGTGTCCTCGGGCGGCAAATCCACCGTCACGGTGCAGCTGCTCAACACCAGCGCGCTGGCCCTGACCAATGTCAGCGTGACCGACCCGCTGCCGGCCGGCATGGTACTGGCCAACCCGACCAATGCGCACACCACTTGCGCCGGCGCCACCTCCATCACGGGCGCTCCCGGCGCGAGCAGCATCGCGCTGGCGGGCGCCAGCGTTGCGGGCAGCGGCAACTGCGCCTTGCTGTTCGACGTGGTCGCCACCGGCGCGGCCAACTGGGTCAACACCATTCCGCCCGACTCCATCCTGGCCGATGGCGGTGTGCGCAACGTCGCACCGGTCAGCGCCACCTTGCTGTTCACCCCGCCCAACGGCATCGCGATCAGCAAGGCCACCTCCATCAGCTCGCTGACCTTTCCGGGTGAAGTCAGCCGCCTGACCATCAACATCGCCAATGGCACGCAGGCCGTCACCAACCTGAGCTTTACCGACTACTTCACCGTGGGCGGCACGGCAGGCGGCACCAACAACGGCTGGGTGCTCACGCCGAACCCGGCACCCAGCACGACCTGCCCCGGCGGCGTGGTGACCGCGGTGGCGAACACGCGCCAGGTCAGCCTGGCCGGCGCCGCGCTCGCGGCCAACGCCAGCTGCCAGCTCAGCGTCAACGTGACCTCCACCGTGACCGGCGGCAACACCAACACCATTCCGGCCGGCGCCATCACGACCGACCAGAACCTCAGCAACAACAACCCGGCAACCACCAGCCTGGCCATCAGCACCAACATCGGCCTGGTCAAGCAGTTCACGCCCAACGTGGTCAAGCCCGGTGATCGTTCGCGCCTGCGCATCACTTTCTACAACCCGCTGTCGCAGCCCGTGAGCGCGCTGGCCGTGACCGACACCCTGCCGGCCGGCGTGACCGTGCCCAGCGGCGCGAACCCGACGACGACCTGCCAGGGCGCGACCCTGTCCTCGACCGCCAACAGCGTGCAGCTGTCCGGCGGCACCATTCCCGCGGCGTCCGGCAACGTGCCGGCGACCTGCCAGGCCGAGATCGACGTGCTGGTCGCGGCCCAGGGCGACTACGTCAACACCATTCCCACCAACGCGCTGACCGCCAGCGCGGGCGGCAACCCGCTGTCCAACACCCAGCCCACCAGCGACACATTGCGCGCCAAATCACCGGTCGTCGTGCACAAGGCCTTCAGCGCCCGCACGCTGGACGCGGGCAACCCGGTCGGCTTCACCACCGGCTCCGACAGCAAGGCGCCCGGCGCGCCGGCCGTGCTGACCCTGCGTTTTGACAATCCGAACAACACGCCGCTCACGGGCCTGACCCTGACCGACGCCTTGCCCTCGGGACTGGTGGTCGCGCCCACGCCGGCCGCAGCCACCACCTGCACCAGCGGCACCGTCGTTGCGGCCGCCTCGGCCACCAGCGTGCGCCTGACCGGCGCGACGCTCGCGGCCGCCGGTTCCTGCACGGTCACGGTCAACGTGCTCAGCAACATCTCGGGTGTCTATACCAACACGGTTCCCACCGCGAGCATCACCACCAATGAAGGCGTGAGCAACGAGGAGCCCACCAGCGCGCAGCTGATCGTCTCCACCCCGCCCACCGTCGGCAAACAGTTCACGCCGGCCGTGATCCCGCCGGGCGGCGTCTCGCGCCTGAGCATCGTCTTGGGCAACAGCAACAGCAGCGCGATGACGCTGAGCGCGAACTTTGACGACGTGCTGCCCACCGCGCCCGGCCAGATCCAGCTGACCGCCACACCCGCCATGGCGACCACCTGCGGCGGCACCGTGGTGGCCGCGGCCAATGCCACCAGCGTGCGCCTGAACAGCGGCGGCACCATTCCGGCCGGCGGCTGCACGATCGACGTGAATGTGACCGGCCTGACCGCCGGCGTGCACACCAACAACATCCCGGCCGGCGCGCTGCAGACCAACCTGGGCAACAACCAGTCGCCCGCCAACGCACCGCTGACCATCAGCACCCTGGGCTATGTCTCGGGCAAGGTCTTCAAGGACAACAACCCCACGCCCAACGGCACTTTCCAGAACGGCACCGACACGCCCATCGCCGGCGTGAACATTGAACTGCGCAGCGGCGCGAACTGCAGCGGCGCCTTTGTGGCCAACAGCACGACCGACGCGCTGGGCAACTACCTGTTCACCGGCCTGGCGGCCGGCAGCTACTCGGTGTGCCAGACCACCCAGCCCTCGGGCACCATTAACGGCATCACCACGGCCGGCACCATCAGCGGCATCAACGGCAGCACCGGCACGGCCGGCACCGCGTCCAACCCGACCATCAGCAGCAGCCAGGTTACCAACATCACGCTCAACGGCAACGGCGCGGGCGGCGAGATCTCGGGCTCGGCCGGCAACAACTTCGCGGAAGTCGTGCTGTCGTCCATCAGCGGCAAGGTCTTCAAGGACGTCAACAACAACGGCGTGCAGGACGGCGCGGACGACCCGCTGGCCGGCGTGACCATTGAACTGCGCGATCCCGGCACCAATGCGCTGATGGGGACCACGGTGACCGACGCCGCGGGCGGCTATACCTTCGCCGCCCTGGTGCCCGGCACCTACACCGTGGTGGAACCCACGCAGCCCGCCGGCACCTCCAACGGCATCACCACCGCGGGCGCGGTGCCCAATGGCGGCACGCCGGGCACGGCCACCACGCCGGCCGTCACGCCCAGCCGCATCAGCAGCATCGTGCTGCCGCCGAACACCGTGTCGTCGGGCAACAACTTCGCGGAAGTGCCCAACGGCGGAACGATTTCCGGCCGGGTCTTCCTGGACTACGACAACAACGGCGCGGTCAACGGCAGCGACCACGGCATAGGCGGGCAGACCATCAACCTGACCGGCACCGACGTCAACGGCCTGGCCGTCTCCAGGACCACCACCACGACGGCCGACGGGCGCTACAGCTTCACCGGCCTGGCCCAGGGCAACTACACCGTCACGCAGCCATTGCCGCAGGCAACGGGCACGACCAACGGCCAGACCATCGCGGGCAGCACCGGCGGCGTCGCGACCCTGCCGGCCAACCCGGTCTCTTCCATCTCGGCGATTCCGCTGGCCACGGCGAATGCCGTGTCGGCCGACAACAATTTCGCCGAGATCCCCGGCGCCGCGCCCGACCTGGCCATCGCCAAGAGCCACTCGCCGGTCAGCTTCGCGCAGGGCTCGAGCACCGGCTTCTACACCATCACCGTTTCCAACGTCGGCACGGTCGCGACCTCCGGCACCATCACGGTGGTCGACACCCTGCCCGCGGGCATGACGGTGGCCGCCGTCGCCGGCGGCGCCACCTGGTCCTGCAGCAGCGCCGTCACCACGGTCACCTGCACCACCAACAGCGTGATCGCCGCGGGCGGCACGGCGCCGGTCTTCACGGTGCGCGTGGCGGTGGCCGCGGGCCTGGCCGGCCAGGTGCTGGTGAACACGGCCGTGGTCTCCGGCGGCAATGAACCCGCCGGCTTCAACGGCAACAACACCGCCACCGATCCCACGGTGATCTCCGACGTGGCCGCGGTGCGCGGCACGGTGTGGCGCGACCTCAACCACGACCGCATCAAGGACCCCGGCGAGCCGCTGGTGCCCGGCTGGATCGTCGAGCTCACGCTGGGCGGCGTGGTCGTGGGCACCACCACCTCCGACGCGAGCGGCGCCTATGCCTTCAACAGCGTGGCGCCCGGCTCGGGCTACCAGATCCGTTTCCGCGAGCCGACCAGCGGGCGCATCTACGGCCGCCCGGTCCCGAATGAAATCGGCCTGCCCTACACCAACGGCACGGTCAATGTGAATTCGAATCCCGCCGGCGCCAACAACACCGACGGCACGCTGCAGGGCCTGACCCTGGTGGCCGGCACCACCACGCTGGCGCAAAGCCTGCCGCTGGACCCCAGCGGTGTGGTCTACGACGCTGTGACGCGGCAACCCGTGCCGGGCGCGGTGGTGACGCTCTCCGCACCCGGCCTCACGGCGGCCGACGTGATTGGCGGCAGCCTCACGCAGACCACGGGCGCGGACGGCGCCTACCAGTTCCTGCTGCTGGGCGGCGCACCCGTGGGCGGCACGCTGTACACGCTGACCGTGACCTCGCCGGCCGGCTACCTGCCGGGCCCCTCGGCCATGATCCCGGCCTGCACGGCCACCCTGGGTGTGGGCCTGGCCCCGCCCAGCCCGGACCCGGCCCTGGTGCAAAACAGCAACTTCGCGCCCGGCACCGGCGTGCCGCTGCACAACCCCGCGGCCTGCCCCACCAGCACGCTGGCCCTGGCGGGCGGCGCGGCCACCACGCAGTACTTCTTCACCTTCACCTTTGCCGCGATTCCCGGCTCGGCCAACGTGCTGAACAACCACATCCCGCTGGACCCGATTCTGGGCGGCGCCATCGTGATGACCAAGAGCACGCCGCTGGTCAACGTGGTGCGCGGCGACCTGGTGCCCTACACCATCACGGCCACCAACACGCTGAACGCCGTGCTCGGCAACATCAGCGTGGTGGACCTGATCCCCGCGGGCTTCCGCTACCGTACCGGCTCGGCCTCGCTCAACGGCGTGGCGCTGGAGCCCACGGTCAGCGGCCGCAACCTGACCTGGGCCAACCAGGTGTTCGCCGCCGGTGAACGCAAGACCTGGCGCATGCTGCTGGTGGTCGGCACCGGTGTGTCCGAAGGCACCTACATCAACCAGGTCGCGGCCCGCAACGCCCTGGTCAATGCGCAGGTCTCCAACACCGCCACGGCCGCCGTGCGTGTGGTGCCCGACCCGACCTTTGACTGCTCCGACATCATCGGCAAGGTCTTCGACGACAAGAACGCCAACGGCTACCAGGACCAGGACGAGCCCGGCATCGCCAACGTGCGCATCGCCACGGCGCGCGGCCTGCTGGTCACCAGCGACCACGACGGGCGTTTCCACGTGGCCTGCGCGGCCATCCCGAACGCGGACCGCGGCTCCAACTTCGTGATGAAGGTGGACGAGCGCACCCTGCCTTCCGGCTACCGCCTGACCACCGAGAACCCGCGCGACGTGCGCGTGACGCGCGGCAAGATGGTCAAGCTCAACTTCGGCGCCACCGTGCACCGTGTGGTCCGGCTTGAGCTGTCGGGCGAGGCCTTCACCGGCAAGGGCGACGGCACCGAACTGCAGCCCGCCTACCTCGCCACCCTGGAAAAACTTCCCGAGCAGCTCGCCGCGCGGCCTTCCGTGCTGCGCATCGCCTACCGCCGCGGCGGCGAGACGGCCGGCCTTGCCGAAAAACGCGTGGCTGCCATCAGCGAGCGAATACAGGCCTTGTGGGAGGCCAGGCGCAAGAAGAAAAAAGACGGGAATGAGGCCGCCGACAGCGAACCCCTGCACCCACTGATGATTGAAACCGAGCTGGAGACGGCGAAATGAATTTCCGTACACATGCGATAGCCGTCGCCGCCGGCCTGCTTTGCGCTGGATCCCCAGCCTGGACCGCGACCGAAGTCAGCGGCAAAAGAATCGACAACGGCCGTATAGACCTGTTCAGCGTGCCGCCGCCCGCGGAAGTGCAGCCCGGCATCGCCTACCCCATGCCTTCGGGCGTGACGCGCGAAGAAGCGGCCGGCATGAAGGCCCGCGCGGCCCAGACGCCCAAGGCCCTGGCCTCGGTCGACAAGGCGCTGCAGGAAGCCGGCGGCCTGAGCCTGTTTGTCTCGGGCAAGGCCGAACTCACGCCTTCGGCCAAGGCCGCGATTGAATCGCTGGCCGCCGAAATCCGCAGCAAGGGCGCGGCCTCCGCCGGCATGCGCATTGCCGTGGTCGGCCACACCGACAACCAGCGCCTGGCGCCCGACACCAAGAGCATCTTCAAGGACAACCAGGGCCTGTCCGAAGCGCGCGCGCTGGCCGTGGCCGCTTACCTCAAGCAGCTGCTGAACAATCCCGCGATCAGCTATTCGATACAGGGAGAGGGCGAGAACAAACCGCTGGCCTCGAACGCCACCCCCGAAGGCATGAGCCGCAACCGCCGCGTGGAGCTGCGCGTGTGGTTCCAGCCCGCGGTGCCGGCAGCGGCGCCCGTGGCCGTGCCCGCCCCGCTGGCACCCTGCACGCCGCAAGCCGTCGGCCAGTCGACCGTGCCTTTCCGCATCACCATAGACGGCGAACCCATCAACACCGCCGAGATCCCCAACGAGGCCGACGGCCAGCGCTGCGCCGACGTGGCGCTCGAGCGGGCCGACATCCAGGTGCGCTACGACAGCCTGGCCGCCGTGCCGCTGATGAATGCCTGGGCCACACCCTCCACGGCCGTCAAGGGCGAAGCCGTGGAGTTCCGCGCCTGGTCCAACTACATTCCGTGGATCAAAAAGGCCGAGCTGCGCCTGTTCCGCCCCGGCCAGAAGACCCAGGAGCAGCCGTTCGAGATCCTGCCCATAGCCTGGTCGGGCGCCAGCCGCTGGACGGTGCCTGCCAACACCGCGGGCGACCAGGTGTTCTACCTGCTGCGTGTCTACGACGCGCAGGGCCGCTTCGACGAAACCAGCCTCAAGCAGCTCAACCTGCTCGCGCGTGCCATGCCGGCCAATGAAGACCAGGACAAGCTGGAGCGCGAGCGCCTCACCGGTTATGGCGAGAACAGTCTGGCCTTGCGCAACATCCCGGTCAGCGGCGGCACGGTCACGGTCAATGGCAGCAACCTCAAGCCCGGCCAGCGCATAGAAGCCCTGGGCCTGGAGCTGCCCATAGACGCGCAGGGCAAGTTCGCGATGAAGCAGATCATGCCGGCCGGCCCGCAGTCGGTCGAGGTGACGCTCAAGGAAGCCGACGGCCGCGCCAGCACCTTCCGCCGCAACCTCAACATCGCGTCCGACGACTGGTTTTACCTCGCGCTAGGCGACCTGACGGTCGGCAAGAACAATGTCTCGGGCCCCGCCAAACTCGTGACCGGCGACCTGAGCCACTACGAAGACAAGGTCTACGTCGACGGCCGCGCCGCGTTTTACCTCAAGGGCAAAATCAAGGGCGAGTGGCTGCTCACGGCCTCGGCCGATACGCGCGAAGGCCCCATCGAGGACTTGTTCTCCAACTTCTCGAGCAAGGACCCCAAGTACTTGCTGCGCAGCATAGACCCCAACCTGTACTACCCGGTCTACGGCGACGACAGCACCACGGTGGACGACGCGCCCACGCAGGGCAAGTTTTTTGTCAAGCTGCAAAAAGGCGATTCGCACATCATGTGGGGCAACTTCCAGACCTCCTGGAGCGGCACCGAACTCATGCAGTATTCGCGCGGCCTCTACGGCGCGCAGCTGCGCTACCGCTCGGAAGAGGCCACGGCCTACGGCGAGAAACAAACCCAGATCGACGCCTTTGCGGCCGACCCGGGCACCCTGGCTTCGCGCGAAGAGTTCCGCGGTACCGGCGGCTCGATTTATTACCTGCGCCACCTGGACATTACCCAGGGCTCGGAACGCGTCTGGATAGAAGTGCGCGACAAGGATTCCGGCATGGTGATAGAGCGCCGCGAGCTCGCGCCCACGCAGGACTACGAGATCAACTACCTGCAGGGCCGCATCCTGCTGCAGTCGCCGCTGTCCGCCACCGGCGGCGGCGCGGGCCTGATCATGACCTCGGCGGTCGGTGGCCAGCCGGTCTACCTGGTCACGACTTATGAGTTCGCACCGGGCGTCACCGCCATCAGCAACCTCTCGACCGGCCTGCGTGCCAGCCAGTGGCTGAACGACCACTTCCAGCTGGGCGCCAGCACCTACCACCAGGGCGAAACCGGCTCCAGCCAGACGCTCAAAGGCGTGGACGGCACGCTGCGCTACAAGCCCGGCACCTGGCTCAAGTTTGAAGCGGCCCGCTCCAAAGGACCGGGCAACGGCGCGCAGACCTCGATTGACGGCGGCTTCGGCTTTAACACCCTGAACAACGGCGGCATCCAGTCGGCCGGCGCCGAACGCCTCGAAGCCGCGGTGGACCTGGCCGAAGTGACCGACAGCATGAAGGGCAAGGTCACGGCCTATGCACAGAACCGCGACCGCGGTTACTCCGCCCCCGGGCAGATCGGCATCAGCGGCGAGGCCGTCAAGCAGGCCGGTGCCTCGGCCGACGTGGAAATCGTCGCCGGAACACGCGTGCTGCTCAAGGCCGACAGGCGCGAGGGCGATTTGCAGGACAGCCAGAACGTCGAGCTCGCCGTGCGCCAGACGCTCAGCAGCGAATGGGAAGTCGCGGCCGGCGTGCGCGCCGACGACCGCTCAAAAGTCACACCGAACGCCAGCGCCTTGCTCTCGCAAACCGGCTCACGCACTGATGCGCAGCTGCGCGCCGACTACCGCCCCGACCGCGAAGGCGGCAAGCCCGGCGAAAAAGAAAATTGGGAAGCCTATGGTTATGTGCAAGGCACGCTGGAGCGCGACGACACCCGCGACCCCAACAACCGTGTCGGCCTGGGCGGCGCGCTGCAAGTCAGCGAGCGCGTCAAGCTCAGCGGCGAAGCCTCGAATGGCAGCATGGGCGTGGGCGGCAAGCTGGGCGCCGACTACCGCATCTCAGACCGCAGCAATGCCTACCTGGCCTACACCGTGGAAACCGAAAGCCCCGACGTCGCCTGGCGCGGCCGCCAGGGCACGCTGGTCTCGGGTGCCAGCACACGCGTCTCCGACCAGCTGCGCGTCTTTGGCGAAGGCCGCTCCGTCAACGGCGCGGGCCCGCAAAGCCTGACGCAGGCCTTCGGCACCGACTGGTCGCCCAACGACCGCTGGAACTTTGGCGCCAAGGTCGAGTTCGGCACCGTCTCCGACCCGCTGGCCGGCGACCTCAAGCGCCGCGCGCTGGGCGGCTCGGTCGGCTACAAGAAGGACGGCCTCAAATACGGCGGCAACATCGAATGGCGCCACGACAAGGGCAATATCTCGGGCGAACGCACCACCTGGCTGATGCGCAACACCGTGGGCCTGCAGGTGGACCCGGCGTGGCGCCTGCTGGGCAAGCTCAACATCTCGCGCTCCAGCAACAGCCAGGGCGCGTTTGTTGACGGCAACTACCATGAGTTTGTGCTCGGCAGCGCCTACCGCCCCGTCGACAACGACCGCTGGAACACCTTGTTCAAGTACACCAACTTGAACAACGTGCCCACCGCCGGCCAGCTCACGCCTTCGGGCCAGGCCGCCGACTACGCGCAGCGCAGCCAGGTGTTCTCAGTGGACACAATTTACGACGTGAAGCCCTGGCTGTCGGTAGGCGCGAAATACGCCTTCCGCATCGGCGAGCTCAAATCACCGGTGGCCACCGGCGAATGGTTCTCCAGCCGCGCCGACTTGTTGATCCTGCGCGCCGACCTGCACCTGGTCAAGGAATGGGATGCACTGGTAGAGCTGCGCAACCTGCGCGCCACCGAAGCGCAGGACGCCAAAGCCGGCGCGCTGCTGGCCGTGTACCGCCACCTCGGCAAGGGCGTGAAAGTGGGCGTGGGCTACAACTTCACCAAGTACTCGGACGACCTGACCGATCTGTCTTACCGCAGCCGTGGCTGGTTTTTGAACGTGCTGGCGGCGTATTGAGGGGGGGCGAGCCGGTGGGCCGCCTGCTGGTATGCCGGCAGGACCATGCCTGCGCTAGAGGTCAACACGGCTGCTGCCGGCCCTTACCTGCGTGAGTAACCAGGCGCGAAACACCGTGAGGGCTTCAAGCTTGGCTGATTCCTCGGGATACACCAGGTAGTAGCCCCGGGGAGAGACCCATTGTTTCTTCGAAAGCCGGCGTAACCGGCCGGTCGCGACCGCATCACTGGCCATGAAATCGGGCAGCAGCACCGCCCCCAGGCCTGCGATCGCGGCATTCAGGGCCATCGACATCAGCTCGTAGCGCGGCCCCTCTTGCCCGGTGCCGATCTGGATGCCGGCATGGTCGAACCATTTTTGCCAGGCGTCCAGCACGGTCGTGTGGTGCACCAGCGCCGACATCGGCGTGCGGGACGTCAGCGACTTCCCGTGTTTTGCGATCCATGCGGCAGAGGCATACGGTGCCATTGTCAGCGGCAACACAAAATCGTTGTGCAGGCCGGCGCGCTTGCCATCGCCGAATTCGAGGGAGGCGTCCACCGCCATGCTCTTGAAATCAACCGAGCCCACGCGAGTGGCGAAATTCAAGGTGATCTCGCTGTGCGCGCGCGTGAAGTCCGGCAGGCGCGGAATCAGCCAATAGCTGCCCAGCGACGCACCCACCGACAGTGCCAGCGTGCCTCCGCGCCCCTTGAGCGCCATCACGTTGGCCGTCGCGCGTTCGAGGCGCTGCAGAATCGGGCCGACTTCATCCAGGTAATAACGGCCGGCCTCCGTGAGGACAACTGCATCCCGGCGCCGCACGAACAGCTTGAGGTCAAGGCGGCTTTCAAGCGCCATGATCTGGCGGCTGACCGCGCCTTGTGTCAGGTGCAGCTCTTGCGCGGCCGCGGTGAAAGAGCGCAAGCGCGCGCTGGCTTCAAGGCATACCAGGGACATGGTGGAAGGCGCGCGCAGCATCATGGTGCATGAGAAAAAAGCATGGAAGACGCAGAAATTGTCGTTTGTAGCCAAAGGTTTGTCCACGCATCATTCGATTTCCTCATTGCACATTCCTGATCCTCAAGGTGACCTCCATGACCGAATACCGGACAACGCGGCGAAATCTCCTCAAACTGGGGGCCGTGGCGATGGCCTCATCGCCCCTGCTGGCGCGCGCGGCCTGGCCCGACCGGCCCATCCGCCTGATCGTTCCCTCCGCCGCGGGCGGCTCGCCCGACAACATCTGCCGCATCCTGACCAGCGAGTTGATGAAGGCCCTGGGGCAGCCGTTTGTGATCGACAACAAGCCCGGCGCAAGCGGCAATATCGGCATGCAGGAGATCGTGCGCGCGGCGCCGGACGGCTACACGCTGGGATACGGCAATGTGGGCACGCTGGCCATCAACAAATCGCTTTTCCCCAAGCTGCCCTATGACCCGGAAAAACAGCTGGTCCCCGTGGCACTGCTTGGGTATGTGCAAAACGCGCTCGTCGTCCGGAATGACCTGGGCGTGAAGAACGTGGCCGAGTTGATCGCGCTGGCCAAATCCAGGCCCGGCAAACTCAGCATGGCGTCTCCCGGCAACGGCACCACCGGCCACCTGGGCGGTGAGCTGTTCAAGAGCATGACCGGCACCTTCATGACCCACGTGCCTTACCGCGGCAGCCCGCAGGCCATCCAGGACCTGATGGGCGGCCAGGTCGACCTGATGTTCGACAACCTGTCGTCCATCGCGCCGCATATCAAGAACGGGCGCATCAAGGCGCTTGGGGTTTCAGGCCGGGCGCGCAGCCCATTGTTTCCCGAGGTGCCGACCATCGGGGAGTTCGTCAAGGGGTATGAAACGACGGCCTGGGGCGGCATTGTCGCACCGGCCGGCACACCGCGCGACGTCGTCATGCGGCTCAACGGCGAAATCAACAAGGTGCTGGGCAGCGCCGCGGTCAATGAGCGCTATGCCGCCATTTCCTTCGAAACAACCATAGGCTCACCCGACCGCCTGTTTGACCGGGCCCTGCGGGAGACGCGGATGTGGACGGAGGTCGTCAAGCGCGCCGGCGTCCAGGTGGATTGAACGCGCATGTTCGATTGCATCATTGAAGGCGGCGAGCTTGTTGACGGCACGGGTTCCGCCCGGGTGCGTGCCGATCTCGGCATGTCCCAGGGAAAAATTCATTCCATCGGCGACCTGTCGGCCGAGTCCGCGCGCGAGCGGGTCAGCGCGCACGGGCGGATTGTCGCGCCGGGTTTTATCGACGTGCACACCCACGATGACCGTTTGCTGCTCACGCCCACCGCGGGTGCCCATCCCAAATTGTCGCAGGGCGTGACGACGGTGGTGTCGGGTAACTGCGGCGTCAGCCTTGCTCCCCTGCAGACCTGCCATCCACCGCCACCGCTGGACATCCTGGGAACGGACGGCTGGATCTACCCGAGTTTTGCGGCCTACCTGGATGCGCTGGAGCAGTCCGCGCTGGCCGTCAACGTCGCCTGCCTCGTGGGCCACTCCACGCTGCGGATCAAGCACGTGGCCGACCTTGGAAGGCCCGCCACCCCGGACGAGTCGGCGGCCATGGCGTCGGAGCTGGCCTCGGCGCTGGCCGCGGGCGCCATCGGCCTGTCGACCGGGCTGTACTATCCGCCCGCGAAAGCGGCCACGGCCGAAGAGGTGGTCGCCGTGGGCGCGCAGCTCAAGGCGGCCGGCGGCATCGTGACCATGCACATCCGCGACGAAGGCGACGCCATCGACGAGGCGCTGCGCGAGGCCCTGCACATAGGCCGGGAACTGGGCGTGGATACCGTTATTTCCCATCACAAGCTGGTGGGCACGGCCAACCATGGCCGCTCCGTGCAGACCCTGGCGATGCTGGAGCAGGCGGCGCGAGGGCAAGCGGTCTGCTTTGACTGCTATCCCTACAACGCGTCGTCCACCATGCTGCTGCCCTCCCGTGTGAAGCAGTCAAGCGACGTGCTGGTGACCTGGTCCCAGCCCGAGCCCGGTGTCGCGGGCCGCTCCCTGAAAGACCTTGCGCGCGAAAGAAACCAGACCGAGGAAGAGGTGGCGCGGGCGTTGCAGCCGGCCGGGGCCATCTACTTCGCGATGAGCGAGGACGACGTCGGCCGCATTCTCAGCCATCCGATGGCCATGGTCGGCTCGGACGGCCTGGCGCATGACGTGCGGCCGCATCCGCGCTTGTGGGGGACTTTTCCACGCGTGCTGGGACACTACGTGCGCGAGAGAAAGCTGTTTTCGCTGGAGGCTGCCATCTACAAAATGACGGGCCTCAGCGCAAGGCGCTTCGGCCTCGCCGGCCGCGGCATCCTTGCGCCCGGAAATCACGCGGACATCGTCATCTTTGATGAACATCGCGTCACCGCCAACGCCAGTTATGAGCACCCCACCGAAGTCAGTTCGGGAATCGACGCCGTCTTTGTCAATGGCCGGCTCGCCTGCCGCAACGGCCTCAGCGTCAACGTCGATGCCGGCCGCGTGCTGCGCGGCAAAGGGGATATCCGCAAGGACAGGGCCTGTTAACGCTATTGATGCAAGATGCGTTGCGAGTCAAAAAGGCCTTGAGCAAGGCGCAAAACGCAGGCGGGGTAGACCCCGTCAAGGCTTTGCAACGCCGCGCAAGGCCTTTTTGATCGCAACCCGGAGGGAATGGGGTGAAAACGGCGCCACTCGGCGTTGCGCTCCTAGCCCAGACGCCCGGTCTGGGCGTCGTCGCGCGCCTTGATTGGCACCGTTTTCACCCCATTCGCATTTGCATCAATAGCGTTAACAGGCCCTAATGCGAATGCCGGTGGTGGGCATCGGGGAAATGCGCATGGCTGTGCGAGATAGGCAGGTGCTGGTGCGCATGCGTGTGGCGCGTGCCGGGCGCCACCGGCTCTTCGTGCGTTTGGTGCGCATGGTCGTGGTGCTCGTCACCCAGGCCGTGCGCATGTTCATGGCTGTGCTCAAGCGGCTCGTGGGTGTGTGAATGCTGGTGGCTCTCGGTCAGGTGCAGCCAGACGCCCCAGGCCATCAGCGCCGCCGCGATCAGCAAGGACAGCGTAATGGGCTCACCGAGGACGGCAATCGCCAGGGCCGCACCGACAAACGGCGCGATCGAAAAATACGCGCCCGTGCGCGCCGTGCCAAGATGGCGCAAGCCGAGCACAAACAGCGCCAGGCTGGCGCCATAGCTCGCAAAACCCAGCAGCGCTGCCGCCAGCACAACAGGTAGCGCGGGCCACGCGGCGCCCAGGGCAAGGGCCAGCACCAGGTTGGTGGCGCCGGCCACCAGGCCTTTGACCATGGCGATGAACGAAGCGTCGGACAAGGAGACCTTGCGGGTCAGGTTGTTGTCCACACCCCAGGCCAGGCAGGCGCCCACCACGGCCAGGGCCGGCCAGAGTTCGCCAAAGCGCGCCTCACCGGGCCAGGAAAGAATCACACCGCCCGCCACAATCGCCAGCATGCCCAGCGCGATGCGGCGGTCAAAGTTCTCCTTGAAAACAAACCAGGCAATCAAGGCCGTCAACACCCCTTCCGCATTCAGCAGCAGCGAGGCGCCCGACGCCGGCATGCCCGAAAGGCCCAGCATCAGCAGGACCGGGCCCAGCATGCCGCCCGCAAGCACGGCGCCGGCCAGCCACTTCCATTCCGCGCGAGGCATGCGCACAGGCGCTGAGCGGCGCAGCCGCCGCAGCAGAAACAAGCCGACGCCCGAACCCAGGTACAGCAAAGCCGCCAGCAGCCAGGGGCTGGCCTGTGCCAGCAGGAGCTTGGCCAGCGGCGTGCCCGCGCCGAACAGCGTTGCCGCGAGGAGGGTGGCCAGCACGCCGGGTTGGGACAGTGGGTTCATGGAATGGCTTTTTGGTGGGCGGGGACTTTTGCCTTTTCCATATTACGCGAGTGCTGGCTGGCCTGGCGATGAACTTGGGCGGAAGTCGGGTCCTTGCCTTCGCGATTTAAGACGACCGATCGAGCCTGGATTGATAGGCCATCAGCCGCAGCAACTGATTGACCGCTCTCAAGCTGTCAATCCCGCCGGATCAACCTCATGATTTGCGAGCGGGCGACCGCTTGACAATACAGATCTTCAATTCACACGCACCGCCATGCAACGGTTCTGCGACTCCATTTCGATGACGAAATTACCCGCATCGTAGGTCGCGGCGAGCACCCGCCCACCATAGACGGACTGTAGCGTGCCATTGCTGAATTTGAGCTCGGGTGAGGCCTGCCGACGTTCGAAACGGAGCTCAAAGTTGTCGCCGACCATCGGGGTGTGCTGAAAGCTTATGGTGCGCGGCACGGCGATGGTCAGGTCCCCCAACGTCGAAGGCAGGCTGCTCGAGATCTCGCAGCCCTCGGAGTCCGCAGAGCCCATGGTCAAACCGACGTTATAGGCCTTGCTACCTTCGAAGACGATGTCGCTGCGTTGGCAGACGTTGTTCTGTGCCGCAGTGAGATTCACAATGAAGCTATTGGCAATCACCGGCTGGGGCCGTGCGAGCGCCAATGCGATCTTGCGGCCGACATCGACACTTTTGCCTGCTTTCATTTGCAGGCAGTCCGTGGTGCCTCGGCATTTTTGCGGGCAACTGCCGTCGGGCTTGGGCAACTCGCCCATGCTTTGCAGATCGGCCTTGGCGGCGGTTGCCACGATGCCGTGCAGAATGGTATTGACATCGCCGCCATAAGGCTTTCCCTCGTACATCGTCACCGTGCTGCGCTGGCACTGCTGGGTGGACTCTGTCAGATCGATCGTACAGGACAGTGGGATGTCGTCTTTTCCGATCATGCGGGTCGTCGTCACGCTGCGGGGCTCCGTGTCGGCTGGTTCGCGGCTGTAAGTGGTCCAGGAAACGTTGCCGGGGCTACCCGTATTGCGCAGGACGAACTGCTGCGCCTGCGCGCAACGGCAAGTTTTGGCGGATCCTTCCAGCTCCACAACTGCTACCTTGGGCGTTTCCGGCTTCGGCTGCGTCGGTTCCCGGTGCGTACGCAGCTTACAGATACCCTGGCCGTGGTAGCAAATGTTGATATCGTTACCACACCCTGCGATGAACAGCGGCAGTACGAGCGCTGCCAAAAATCGAATTTTCACTTCTTTTTCTCCTCTGCAAGATAGGCCTTCAAGGCTTCGGCCGTGGCGGCTGTTATACCCGGTTCCATCGCGGGCATGCTGCCGGTGATTACCCACAAGATGTCGTTGCCGCCCTTACGCCGAGCAAAAAATGCGCTTCGCATTTCCACTGGCGGTATCGCAAACATAGGCGATTCAGGTTGGCGTAAAACCTTGCTTATCACGCGCGTTTGTGTGGCCTGATAGGGGATGTTTGCAGTGATCAACATCGTGAGGCCTTGCCCGATCACACTGCCCGCGGCGGTGATGGACACGGCGCCGTGCGTCTTGAATAGCCGCGTTTTCACCTCGTTTTCACACCAGTGCGGCTTCCACCCTCGAAAGCACACCCATTTGTGCCGTACGCAGGCCCAAACCTGCGCCTGGACGTCCGTAATGCCGACGAGTTCCCCGTCACGGACATCCCAACGCACGTCCCCATGGCTATATCGCAGTTCGCATTTGTTCGCAGGCATGCGCCTTTCCAGCTCACTGCTCGCCAGCGATTGCAAGGCATCGACCGGCAGCGCGATCACGATCTCCGGCTGGATGCGCGCCTCACCGGTAGACGGATCACGAGCATCGCGAAAAAGCAGGTATGCCGTGGCTCTCGCGGCTGCCGATGCGATGCCTGCGCCGAGCTCGCCGTCAGGCGCACCGGACGGAATAAGTGCCGTCGCATCCTGGACCACGAGGGTCTTGAAGTCCCATTCCTTCGTCGCCGACTTCGGACGGTGCGTTACCAATTCCGATGCATCGAAGGGCCGTGCGGGCGTCACCGGTGTCGCACCGATCGAGGCGGCGTAAAGCGCGGCGTAGCGCGATTCGATCCGGTTGGCGAGCAAGGTGTACTGGTTGCCGAATTCGCGCTCGAGCACCGCGACCTGTTGCCCGTAGAGCGCGCCGACCCGAGGATCGCTCATCCCCGCCCCAAGCTTGACCAAGTTCGCCAGATCGGCCTGCGCCAGTTCGCCAATGGGCTTGAGCGCGCGCATGGTGTCTTCCAGCGTCAGCAAGTCCTGCCGGATGGAAGCCTCCGTCCAGGCCTTCGGGTCGCGCTGCAGGATCGGCTCGACGCGCGCACCGTAGATGCCGGTCTTCAGGTTCATGGCACGTAAAGATTCAGGCCAGGCGAACTGCCACATGGAGCGCTGCCATTCGAACAGGGATGGCAGATCGATCGGCGATCCAGGCGTCGCCGGCGGATCCGCCAGCACTCCGGCCTGTGCGGTCAGCACCAGCGGCTCGCGTAACACCTCGGCAAACAGCACACGGCCGGTGGGGTCGGACGCGCCTTCGGCGACGATGTTCTTTGTTGCCGGCCGGTCGGGAAAGCGCGCACGATACAGGGCGTCCAGCAACAAGGAGGCCGACCCGGCGTCGGTAAGCTTTCGTCGCACATCGTTGGCAGTCAACACGTGGTCGAAATCGGACGGCGCTGCCAGGAAGAGGCGGCAATCGCCGGCGGCCATGGGCACGAGCAGCATGCCCCAGGCGGCAGGCAACGCTTGCGTCGTGTCGCCTGCCTTTGCCTCGAGCTCGATCAGCTGGGAGGCATTGATGAACATTGTCGCGGGCAGGAAGAATGCGGCGAACTTCGGTGGGTTGCCGGACGGTGCCGGTCCCGAAACAGGCACCAGGCTGATCGCTCCGTTCCCGGTAGCCGAAATTATTCCCGCTACGGACGCACTGGCCCGCTCGCGAGCAGCCTTGCGGTAGTCCTGCAGGATCGGTCCATCTGCGCACGATTGCGCAAGCACGGCGGTCGATGTGAACACAAGGATGAATCCGATGATCGCGGCAAACTTCATGCCGCGCATTGATAGAGTATTTCGCACGATGCCCCTCCCTCCAAATCGGAAAGTCCTGCGAGTCGGCGCGGGACTTTTGTTTGACACGGCGGAGCCCTCACTCCGTACCTGTTCTTTTGATCGCTTACTATTTTTTTAAAGTGTAGCCAGCCCCACCGGATGCCGTTATCGTTTTATGTTGCGGCGGCAATGTGATTAATAACATTGACGGCAGGATGCGAAATTGCGCGGGGCGACCGGTCCATCACCAGAAAGTGAGGAAGGGCAATAGCCGTGCGTCCGCGTTGCGCAAGCCTTTGGACATTGGGCGGTGTAGGGGTGCGCCGCGAAGAAGGGCGGGCGGTTGAACTTGGGTTCGCGCGAGGCTGGGCTTTGATCTGGTATCACCAACAGAAATCGAACAGTGTCCAGCGCTTAAGAAGCACTCGTGATCAACGCTGATGGGTCGCGTGGTTTGCCGCCACATAGACCGGCGCCGCCTGCGCCGGCAACGGTGACTTGCCCCGGATCAGGTCCGCGATTTTTTCCGCGATCATGATGGTCGGCGCATTCAGGTTGCCGCTGACGACATTGGGCATGATGGAGGCGTCCACCACGCGCAGGTTCTGGATGCCGTGCACGCGGCCGGCGCCGTCCACCACCGCCATCGGATCGGTCCCCATGCGGCAACTGCAGGACGGGTGAAAAGCGCTTTCGGCCTTGTCGCGGATGAAGGCGTCGATCTCGGCGTCGGTCTGGACCTTGGCGCCGGGCGAGATTTCGCCATTGCGGAAAGGCTCGAATGCCGCTTGGGAAAATATCTCGCGCGTCAGGCGCACACCCGCGCGCATTTCCTTGCGGTCCTGCTCGGTCTGCATGTAGTTGAACAGGATGCGTGGATGCGCTTTGGGGTCCGCCGAGCGCAGCGTGATGTGGCCGCGGCTGGTCGCGCGCATGGGCCCGACGTGTGCCTGAAAGCCGTGCTGTGTGGCCGGTGCGCTGCCGTCGTAGCTGACCGCCATCGGCAGAAAATGGTATTGCAGGTCCGGATGCGCCACCCCCGCCGCGCTGCGGATAAAACCGCCGGATTCGAAATGATTGGTCGCGCCCAGGCCTTTTCCGGCAAACAGCCATTGCACGCCGATTTTCAGTTTGGCCAGGGGATTCATCGCGCTGTACAGGGTAATCGGCTGCTTGCTGGCGTACTGCACGTAGACCTCGAGATGGTCTTGCAGGTTTTGGCCGACACCCGGAAGGTCGACCCGCGGCTGGATGCCCAAGGCGCGCAGCTCTTGCGCCTTGCCGATCCCGGACAGCATCAGAAGCTGCGGCGAATTGATCGCGCCGCCGGACAGGATCACCTCACGCGCCGCACCCACCTGATGCAGGCGCGAGCCTTTCGCGTATTCGACACCGGTTGCGCGTGTGCCCTCGAACAAGACCCGCGTGACGCGCGCGCGCGTCACCACGCGCAGGTTGCCGCGCCTGGCTGCCGGGCGCAGGTAGGCCTGCGCCGTGCTCCAGCGGCGGCCCTTGTAGACCGTCATGTCCATAGGCCCGAGGCCTTCCTGCTGGTAGCCGTTCATGTCGTCTGTGTAGGGGTAGCCGGCTTGTTGCCCTGCCTCGATGAAAGCGCGGTAGAGCGGGTTCTTGCAGGCCGCGGTGGAGACATACAAGGGGCCGTCCTTGCCGCGATAGGCGTCACCGCCTTTCAGCCGGGTTTCGGATTTCTTGAAGTAGGGCAGGCAGTGCGCGTAAGACCATTGTTCCAGTCCGGGCATGCCGGCCCAGGCGTCATAGTCAAACGCATGTCCGCGGATATAGACCATGCCGTTGATCGACGACGAGCCGCCGAGCACGCGGCCGCGCGGGCAGTGCATGCGGCGCCCGTTCATGAAAGGTTCCGGCTCGGTGTCATAGAACCAGTTGTACTTGTCGTTGGCCAGTGGGTAAGCGAAGGCCGATGGCATGTGGATGAAAATGCTGTGGTCCGCCGGGCCGGCTTCCAGCAGCAGGACGCGCGCGCCTTCGTCCTCGCTCAGGCGGTTGGCGAGGACGCAACCGGCTGAACCGGCGCCGACGATGATGTAGTCGTATTGTTCTTGTTTCATGTGAATTCCGGAGTTCCTGATCGGGAGTCGGCTCGCCGCGATGTCCTATTCATAAGGACAGGCCACTTCACCCAGCTCGACGTACACGCTCTTTAACTGCGTGTAGTAGTCAATCGTCACCATGCTGTTTTCATGGCCTATGCCCGATTCACGGATGCCGCCAAACGGCATCTCGATGGGTGTGATGTTGTAGTTGTTGATCCAGCACACGCCCGCCTGCAATTGCGCCGCCACCCGGTGTCCGCGCGCCAGGTCGCCGGTGAACACACCGGCTGCCAGGCCGAAGCGCGTGTCGTTGGCGCGCGCCACCGCTTCCGCCTCATCACTGAATCGCAGCACCGACATCACAGGGCCGAAAATCTCTTCACGCACGATGCTCATGTCGTCGCGGCAATCGGCAAAAATGGTCGGCTCAACAAAATTTCCCTCGGCCAGTCCGCCGGTCTTGAGCTGCTTGCCCCCGGCGACCAGCCGCGCGCCTTCAGCCACGCCTTTTTCGATGTAGCTGAGCACACGCTGCATATGCGGGCGTGAAATCAGCGCACCGACCTGCGTCGCCGGATCCATCGGGTCGCCGATGCGCAGTTTCCGGGTGCGCGCCTGCAGCTGTTCCAGAAACGCCTCGTGGATGTCCTCATGCACAAAGACGCGCGTGCAGTTGGTGCAGACCTCGCCCTGCGTATAAAAATTGCCGAGCATCGCGGCGGACACCGCCTGCCTCAGGTCGGCATCGGGGAATACCAGCAGCGCCGATTTGCCGCCCAGCTCCATGGTCGCGCGCTTCAGGGTTTTGGCGGCTTCCGCCATGACGGCTTTTCCGGTGCCCACCGAACCCGTGAGCGACACCTTGGCCACCGCCGGATGCGACACCAGCAGCCGGCCGGTGCGGCCGTCGCCTTGCAGCACATTGAACACACCGTCCGGTACACCGGCCTCGGTGTAGATTTCCGCGAGCCTGGCGGCGCTGCGCGGCGTCAATTCGGAAGGCTTGAAAATCATGGCGTTGCCGCAGGCCAGGGCCGGCGCCGATTTCCAGCAGGCGATCTGCAGGGGATAGTTCCAGGCGCCTATGCCGACGCAAATGCCCAGGGGTTCGCGCCGCGTGTACGCAAAAGCGTTCTTGAGCCCGTAATGGTGGCCGTGAATCGTCGGCGCCAGGCCGGCAAAGTACTCAATGCAATCGGCGCCGCTGGCGACATCGACCACTTCGGCTTCCTGGATCGGCTTGCCGCAATCCGCCACCTCCAGCTCGGCCAGTTCGCGGTTGCGCGCGCGCAGCAGTTGTGCCGCCCGGTACAGGATGCGGCCGCGCTCCGCGCCGGTCATCGCCGACCACGTGGCCAGCCCGGCTTGCGCCGCCTCGATCGCGCGCTCGAGTTCCGGCGCAAGCGCCAGTTCGACGCGGCACAGGACCTGGCCCGTGGCCGGATTCAGGTTTTCCAGTGTTTCCGAAGCAGTGCTGGCCTGGTAAGCGCCGCCTATGTAGTTGCGTAGTGTGGGGGTCGTCACGAGCTCACCTTGTTCCGAAGTTTCGCCGTGCAATCGTCGATGGGTCGATGGGTCGATTGCCTTGACGGCTCACTATAGGTTCAGGGCACCCTGCGCTCTTGATGTATTACGACCACGCGATGGCGCAAATTTCCGGGCCCAGTCAAGCCCGCCAAGCGGCGGGCAGCGCTGGGCAAATCATTTGCGCGCCGGTGACACGGCGCGCCGCATCACCGGCGCCTGCACGGACTGCAGCCGGTCCGCCCTGGGCGGGCAGCCGAACTTGTCCCGGTAGACGCGCGAGAAATGTTCCAGCGACGAATAGCCGGCACCGACAGCCACTTGCGCCACGCTCATGTCGGTTTGCTGCAGCAGCTTGTGCGCGCGCGCCAGCCGCAGGTTGATGTAGTACTTCAGCGGCGGCAGCGAGGTGTAGTGCTGGAACAGGCGTTCCAGCTGGCGCCGCGACAGCCCGACCCGGGTGGCGATCTCGTCGCAGGGCACGGGCTCTCCCACGGTTTCCTGCATCAGGTTGATCGCGGCCTGAACATGCCTGCTGCCTTCGCCGGGGCGCTTGTTGGCACTGCTCAGCAAGGAGTCCGTCGGGTAGCGAACCTGCGTGTACTGCATGTGCTGCGAAACCTCGTGTGCCAGGTCGGCGCCTTCGCGCTCGCCTATCCACTGCAGCATCATGTCCAGCGTTGACGTGGCGCCTGCGCAGGTCAGGCGGCGTCTTTCTATGGTGTAAAACTGGTCCTTCGCATTGACGCTCGGGTACAGCTCCTGGAAGCCTTCCAGGTTGTCCCAATGAATCGCCGCGCTATAGCCATCGAGCAAACCAGCGGCTGCCATGATTTCGGCGCCGGTCTCTATGCCCGCGAGTTCCGCGCCGAAGGCCGCCTGCCGCCTCAGCCAGTTTTTGATCTTGCGATTCTTCGCATACTTCTTGGCTTCGAAGCTGGCAATCACAAAAACCGCGGAGAACTCCATGTCATCAGACAACTCCGCGTCCACCGGCACCTGCATGCCGTGTGTCCCGATCACCGGGGCGCCATCGACCGAAAGCGTGGTCCATTCGAACAGCTTGCGCTGCATCAGCCAGTTGGCCAGCACCAGCGGTTCCATCACCAGGGCCAGGCCCAGGTTGGAAAACTGCGGGATCAGCAGCAAGCCGACCCGGCGCGCCGCGGGGGTGGCTTTGGGCGACGTGCGCTCCCGGTTTGCTTCCTTCATAGAGACCCGCCATGCGTTGACAAACAGCCTATAAGGTATTTGGGGCAGCTGTTAGCCGGTTGACGTAATACGACATATGTTAGTCGTATTACGTCAATATCGGCCGTTTTCCTAAACCTATAGTTCGTCAACGGAAGAGCACTGCTTACCGGCATGCACCACTCGCCTTGCGGCGGGAACGGCAAAAAAAGCATGCGGTGGGCAGGCCTGTTTCAGTCCCTGTAAATGCGCTATCCAACCAGGAAAACGTGACATGAGGTCTCTGCACATACTCGGCTCGCTTGCGGTTCTTGCCCTCACCCTTTGCGCCGGCCCCGCAAGCGCACAAAGCAAATCGCCGGCTGGCGCCAAAGAGGCGGAAAGCTGCCGCACGGTGCGTTTTGGCGACGTCGGTTGGAGCGACATCGCCGCCACCACCGGGCTGGCGTCGGTGGTGCTGGAAGGCCTGGGTTACCAGCCGAAGACGACGCTGGCTTCGGTGCCGATTACCTTCGCGGGCATCAAGAGCAAGCAGATCGACGTTTTTCTGGGCTACTGGAACCCGAGCATGACGCCCATGATCGAGCCCTTCGTCAAGGCGGGCCAGGTCAAGGTGCTGGACCAGCCCAACCTGGCCGGCGCCAAATACACGCTGGCCGTCAACAGCACCGCTTTTGAAGGCGGCTTGAAGAGCTTTGCCGACATCGCGAAATTTCGCAAAGAGCTCGATGGAAAGATCTACGGCATCGAAGCCGGCAACGACGGCAACCTGCTGATCCAGCGCATGATCGACAAGAACGAATTCGGCCTGAAGGATTTCAAGCTGGTCGAGTCGAGCGAAGCCGGCATGCTGTCCGAAATACAGCGCGCGTCGCGCCTGAAAAAATGGATCGTGTTCCTGGGCTGGGAGCCGCATCCGATGAACGTGCAGCTCAAGATGAAATACCTGGAAGGCGGCGACACCGTGTTCGGCCCGAACTTCGGCGAGGCCAAGGTGTACACCGCGACCACCCCCGATTACCAGGCGCGCTGCCCGAACGCGGCCAGGCTGATCGGCAACCTGCAATTCACGACCGACCTGGAAAACCAGGTCATGGTGCCCATCACCAACAAGGTCAAGCCGAACGACGCGGCCCGCGATTGGCTGAAGAAAAACCCGGATGTGCTCAAGAAGTGGCTGGCCGAGGTCAGCACCTTTGACGGCAAGGATGGGCTGGCGGCGGTCAGCAAGCACCTGGGTCTTTGACCGCGTCGCCACCGGAAAAAGTTATCGGAAAGTTACCGCGAAGTTATCGCTTGTCTCATCAAAAAAACTCTGGAGGTTCGTATGAATTTGGTTAAAAAGCTGTTGTCCGGCCTGGTGCTGGCGGGTGTTGCTTTCGGCTGCTCAGCCGTCGAATTGAAACACTGGCCCGCCGATGCCGCGGCCAAACTCAATGCGCTGGTCAAGACGCATGCGAACAAAGGGGAGTACGCCGTGTTCGATATGGACAACACGAGCTACAACTTCGACCTGGAAGAGTCCCTGCTGCCTTACATGGAAATGAAAGGCCTGCTGACGCGCGAAAACATGGACCCTTCGCTCAAGTTGATCCCGTTCAAGGATGTCAACGGCAACAAGGAAAGCCTGAACAGCTATTACTACCGGCTGTGCGAACTCGACGACATGGTTTGCTACCCCTGGGTGGCGCAAATCTTTTCAGGCTACACGCTCAAGGAGTTGAAAGGCTTCGTCGATGAATTGATGGCCTACGGCAAGCCGATTCCGGCGACCTACTATGAAGGCGACACGGTCAAGACCATAGACATCCAGCCGCCGCGCATCTACCAGGGCCAGCGCGAACTGATGAACCACTTGATGGAAAACGGCATCGAGGTCTACATCATGACCGCCGCGCATGAAGAACTGGTGCGCATGGTGGCATCCGACCCGCGGTACGGCTACAACGTCAAGCCGCAAAACGTGATCGGCGTCGCGACCATGCTGAAAGACCGCAAGACCCAGGAACTGACCTCGTCCCGCCTGCAGATCCAGAAAGGCAAATACGATCCCGCCAAAAACATGGACCTGCAAATGCATCCTTACCTGTGGACGCCCAACACCTGGATGGCGGGCAAGTATGCGGCCATCCTGACCTACATCGACCAGTGGAAAAAACCCATCCTGGTCGCGGGCGATACACCGACCAGCGACGGCTACATGCTGTTCCACGGGACGGACATCGATCGCGGCGGCGTGCGCGTCTGGGTCAATCGCAAAGCCAAATACATGACACAGATCACCGACATGTGGACCAAAAACGCGGCGCGCCAGAAGGAGCTGGGCTTGCCGGTCACGGCCGACAAGAACTGGATCGTCGTCAAGCCGGAAGACATTCATCCGCTGCCTGCCGGCAACAAGTAAGCCGGCCCCATCCGCTCGTTCGCCTGTCCATCCATCCGTCCACCCATCCGCCAGGAGGTGTTGAATGAAACCTGATCGTCTCTGCCCCGGGATGCCCTCCCGGGTCCGGCGCGCCCTGTGCGCGGCCTTGTGCATGACCTTCGTGGCCGGGATGGGGCTGTTCCCCGTTCACGCGGCCAACAGCCCGGCGCCTTTGACGCTGGGGCTCATCGTCACGGGCGATACCGTGGAGAAGATGGTGGAGAACTGGAAGCCTTTCACCGACGCGCTGGCCAAAGAGATGCAGCGGCCGGTGCAGGTTCTGGCTTCGAAAGACTTCGCCGAAATTTCCGGTGCCCTGAAGAGTGGGCAGGTGCAGGTGGCCTGGGTCAACAACAAGCTGGCGATCGAACTGGTGGAGGCCGACCAGGCGCTGGTGTTTGCGCAGATGGTCGGGCTGGATGGAACGCGCGGCTACAGCTCGGTCTTGCTTGCCCGCAAGGACGCCGCGCCTCAGAGCCTGGCGGAGGTGATCAGCCGCCCGGGCAGCTACACGCTGGGGGCCGGCAACAAGGAGTCGATTTCGGGTTTCCTGGCGCCGAACTACTATGTGTTCGCCAAGAACAAGATCGATCCTGAGAAACACTTCAAGAAGATCAACCGCACCAGCCATCGCGACAATTTTCTCGCGGTCGCCGACGGCCAGGTGGACCTGGCGACCAACAACACCGCGGACATGCTGCGCTACAAGGTGGAGTTCCCGGACAGGATGGCACGCGTCAAAGTGATCTGGGAGTCCCCGCTGATTCCCAACGACCCCATCCTGTACCGCAAGGACCTGCCGGCGGCAACCCAGCAACGCATCCGAAAGTTCTTCCTGGCCTACGGCCGCGACGAGGCCGAAAAGGCCACGCTGAAGAATATGTATGACCTGTCGGCGTTCAAGGCTTCGTCGAACTACCAGCTGCGGCCCGTGGCGGACCTGTCATTGTTCCAGGCACTGACCAAGGCGATGGGCAGCCCCCAGGATGGCGGCGATTTCAGCGCAACGCTACAGCAGCTGACCCAGCGGGCCGCCCGCTTGGACACGCTGCTCAATTCCACGCGGATTGAGAGCCAATAGCCGGTGCCGGCACCACCTACCGTATCAATGGAAAAGTCCGAAAGTACTCCGCCTCCAGCTGCGCCGGGTCCAGCTTCTTGAGGGCTGCGTCAAACGCATCGCGCATCTCCAGTCCCGCGGGGCTGCGCTTGAAGCAGACATGCAGGGTCAGCTGCGCGATGGGCCTGGGGTTGAACACCACTTGTTCTGCGCCGCCCAGGCGTGACAGGGTGTAGTTCAGCACGTTTTTGTCGATGACGATGCCGCGTATCTTGCCTTCCCTGAGCTTCTTCACGTTTTGCGCGTCGCTGGCGCCGGCCTCGACGGCCTGGCGTTTCTCCTTGATCGCCTTGTCGAAGGCCTCGCCGTTGACATAACCCTCGACCACACCGAGCTTGTAGGCTTCCAGGTCGGCGATGCTGTTCCAGGTGATGGGCGCGCCCTTCAAGGTCGCCACGCCCAGCAGGCTGGTGCCTATGGACTGGGACAGATGGCAGGCCTGCTCGCGCTGGGTGTTGAAGTAGACGGGAAAGTAGCCCTCGTAATTGGGATCTTTCTCACCCCTTTCCACGGTGGTGGCCCATTCGGAGGAGGCGCTCAGCAGGCGGTAGCCGGCGGCCTTGGCCACGACGGCGGCGACCCGGGTCGAGAGCCCGTCCTGCGGCAGCAGCTGGCCGTTGTAGGGCGGCCATTCCAGTGTGGCCAGGCGCATCACCTTGGCGGTGGGCGCGCCGGGGGCGGTGGCAGAACTCGTCTGGGCCTGGCAGCTCAGCGCGGCCATGGCGGCCAGCGCCAAAACATACGAAATGACTTTCATACGATCTCCTTGGCTTCTTTGTGAAAACAAAAGACCACAAATAATCAGCCTGCGCCCATTGTTGGGCGGCCTTGCTGCGTGCAGTGGTGCTGAGTGGACGCGCATTTGTCCAAACTCGACAGCGGCGCGGCATGGGAAGCGGCCGGCCGTGCCGGCGCTTGATCGCGAATCAGGCCTGCGGCGCTAAGCCCGGACCGACAGGGCCAGCAGGCGCTGCTGTTCCTCGAATTGAAGCCGCGTGACTTCACGCTCCAGCCCCACCAGCTTCGCCTGGGGGATGGCTTGCGTCTTGTACAAGCCTATCCAGACATCGCTGATCCGGCTGTCGGCAAACACGCGGCCCAGCAGTTCTTTCAAACGTGTTTCGAGCAAAGGCGTGTGTGCGCCGAGCGGCCACTCATCGAGCATCCAGCGGCAGATCGGCTCGTAGTCAAAGCATTGCGCCAAAGTAGAAGGGGATGCTTCGGCCAGCCCGCTGATGCGCAGGCTCACCAGGATGGGCTGGGGTTCGTGTTCATGCGCGTACACGCCGACGCGCAGCCGGGTCTCCAGCGACTCGACGCGGGCCGTCCATCTGGAGCGCGGCGCCATCGACGGGTCACCCATGCTTTTCTCAAACACTAGCATTCAACAATATTGACCGCCAGCCCGCCGCGCGCGGTCTCCTTGTACTTGGTCATCATGTCGGCGCCGGTTTCGCGCATGGTCTTGATGACCTTGTCCAGGCTCACATGGTGGGTGCCGTCGCCGTGCAAGGCCATGCGGGCCGCGTTGATGGCCTTGACCGAGGCAATGGCGTTGCGTTCAATGCACGGAATTTGCACCAGCCCGCCGACCGGGTCGCAGGTCAGCCCCAGGTGGTGCTCCATGCCGATTTCGGCCGCGTTTTCCACCTGCTCCGGTGTGCCGCCCATGACGGCGCACAAGGCGGCCGCCGCCATGGAGCAGGCCACGCCGACCTCGCCCTGGCAACCGACTTCGGCGCCCGAGATGGAGGCGTTTTCCTTGTACAGCATGCCGATGGCGGCGGCGGTCAGCAGGAAGTCGATCACGCCGCCGGGCGTGGCCGTGGCGACAAAGCGCGTGTAGTAGTGCAGCACGGCCGGCACAATGCCCGCCGCGCCGTTGGTGGGCGCGGTGACGACGCGGCCGCCCGCGGCGTTCTCTTCGTTCACCGCCAGGGCATAGAGGTTGACCCAGTCCAGCACCTGCAGCGGATCGCGCAGGGAAGCCTCCGGGTTGGAGCGCAGCCGCTGGTGCAGCTCGGCCGCGCGGCGCTTGATCTTGAAGCCGCCGGGCAACACGCCCTGGGTGCGGCAGCCGCGCTCCACGCAGGCTTGCATCACGTCCCAGATTTTGTGCAGGCCGGCGTCGATTTCGGCATCGCTGCGCCAATGGCGTTCATTGCGGCGCATGAGTTCGGCAATCGAGATGCCGGCTTTTTTGCATTGCTGCATCAGCTCGTCGCCGCTGTGGAAAGGGTAGGGCAGCACGGTGACGTCGGGCGCCAGCACTTTCTGCTTGCTGCCGTCGGCCGCCACTTCATCGCTGACCACAAAACCGCCGCCCACCGAGTAATAGCAGCGGTTGAGCAGCTCCTCTCCCGCGGCATCATACGCGATGCAGCGCATGCCGTTGGGGTGAAAGGGCAGGGTCTCGCGGCGGTAAAACGCCAGGTGATCTTTCTCGCGGAAGGCCACCGGGTGCCGGCCCGCCAGCTGCAGCTGGCCCGTGCTGCGAATGGCCTCCAGCATCGCCGGGATGGCTTCCACGTCGACGTTTTCCGGGTCATGCCCCTGCAGGCCCAGCAGCACGGCCTTGTCGGTGCCGTGGCCTTTGCCGGTGGAGCCCAGGGAGCCGTAGAGCTTGACCTCCACGCGCGCGCAGGAGGCCAGCAGGCCCTGGTGCGCCAGGCGCTCGGTGAACAGGTGGGCCGCCCGCATCGGGCCCACGGTGTGCGAGCTGCTCGGGCCTATGCCAATCTTGAAAATATCAAAAACACTGACAGCCATGGTGGGGGATTTTCTGGCGCGGTGCGCCTGGGTAAAAAGAATGGAAGAAAGGATTGGATGAACAAGCCCGTCCGGGTGGCGCCAGTGTGCCTTAGTGCCTTAGTGCCCTAACGCAGCACCACGGTTTTCATGCCGTTGATGAACACCCGCCGCTCCAGCACAAAACGCAGGGCCCGCGACAGCACCAGGCTTTCCACCAGGCGGCCCGCCTGTGACAGGTGTTGCGGCGTATCGGCGTGGTCCACACGCTCGACCGACTGCTCGATGATGGGGCCCTCGTCCAGGTCGGTGGTGGCGAAGTGGGCGGTCGCGCCTATCAGCTTGACGCCCCGGTCGTGGGCCTGCTGGTAGGGCTTGCCGCCCTTGAAGCCGGGCAGGAAGGAATGGTGGATATTGATGACCCGGCCGTGCAGCTGCCGGCACAAGTCCTCCGACAGGACCTGCATGTAGCGGGCCAGCACCACAAATTCGGCGCCGGTGTCCGTGATCAGCCGGCGCAGCTTTTCTTCCTGCGCGGGTTTGGTTTCGGCGCTGATCGGAAGGTGGTGAAAGGGCAGGCCCTCGGCCTCGGCCAGAGGCGCCAGGTCGGCATGGTTGGAGGCAATCGCCACAATGTCCATCTTCAGTTCACCGCGCCGCCACTGCGCGATCAGCTCGCGCAGGCAATGGTCGAATTTGGACACCATGACCAGCACGCGGGTGGGTTGCGCCAGGTCGTGCAGCTGCCACTGCGCTTGCGGGAAACCTTTTGCCAGTTCGGCGAAGGCGCCGCGCAGCACTTCCACCGAGCTGCGCAAGCTGAAAACGCTGCGCACAAAAAAGCGCTCGGTCGTGTGGTCGTCAAACACCGAAAACTGCTCGATATACGCCCCATGCTCGTTTAACAAGGCGGAGATGGCCGCGACCTGGCCCTGGGCGCTGCCGCAGGCCAGGTTCAGGCAGAAATGGGTGTTGGTATCCGGGGTCATGGGCGCGGGAAAGTTGGCAATAGATGTTTGTGGTTGAAGGGCTAAAGGGCGGGATGTCTTCACGCGCCGGGGCGTTGCCCCGGCGCCGTGAAACTCAGGCCGCCTTCTTCAGTTGCTGGTGCGGGTCGATGACGAATTTTTTCGGCGCGCCGGCATCGAAGGCGGCATAGCCCGAGGGCGCCTCGTCCAGCGAAATCACCTGCACGCCCACCACATCGGCGATCTTGATGCGGTCCCACAAAATGGCCTGCATCAGCGCGCGGTTGTATTTCATGACGGGCGTCTGGCCGGTGAAGAAGCTGTGCGATTTGGCCCAGCCCAGGCCCAGGCGAAGGCTAAGCGAGCCGGTCTTTGCGGCCTTGTCGACACCGCCGGGATCCTCCGTGACATACAGGCCCGGAATGCCGATCTTGCCCGCCGCGCGCGTGACTTCCATCAGCGAATTGAGCACCGCGGCTGGGGCTTCCGTCTGTGAGCCCGCATGGCCGTGGCCGCGCGCCTCGAAGCCCACCGCATCCACGGCGCAGTCGACTTCCGGCGTGCCCAGGATCTGCGCGATCTGCTCGCCCAGGGGGGCGTCCTTGGACAGGTCGACGGTCTCGAAACCGACCTTGCGCGCATGTTCCAGGCGGGACGGGTTGATGTCGCCGACGATGACGACGGCGGCCCCCAGCAATCGCGCCGAGGCGGCAGCGGCCAGGCCGACCGGGCCGGCGCCCGCCACATACACCGTGCTGCCCGGGCCGACCCCGGCCGTCACCGCGCCGTGGTAGCCGGTGGGCAGGATGTCGGACAGGCAAGTCAGGTCGCGGATTTTTTCAACGGCCTGCGCGCGGTCGGGGAACTTCAGCAAATTGAAGTCCGCATAGGGCACCATGACGTACTCGGCTTGCCCGCCAATCCAGCCGCCCATGTCGACGTAACCATAGGCCCCGCCGGCGCGGGATGGGTTCACGCTGAGGCACACGCCGGTGTGCTGTTCCTTGCAAGTGCGGCAGCGCCCGCAGGCCACATTGAAGGGCACGGACACGATGTCGCCGCGCTGCAGTGTTTCGACGTCGCGTCCGACTTCGAGCACCTCGCCCGTGATCTCATGGCCCAGCACCAGGCCGGCCGGCGCGGTGGTGCGGCCGCGCACCATGTGCTGGTCGGAGCCGCAGATGTTGGTGGTGAGCACCTTCAGGATCACGCCGTGTTCGGCCTTGCCGCCCAGCGGATTGAGCAGTTTGGGAAACGGGATGGACTGGACTTCAACCTGGCCCTGGCGCAGGTAGACGACACCGCGATTAGCTGACATTCTGGGTCTCCTTGTGTTGGTATGGAATGGCTTGCCCGGCTGCCGCATCCGGCGCGTCGCATCTCCAAGGCAGGAGGGCGTCCTTGCTTGCAGCTTCATGCCCTGTCCCTTGTCAAAGTGAAATCGCGCGGTGCTACGGCACCACTGCACTTTTACAGGTTGGGGCTGCGCAACTTTGCTGGGAGCGACGCGGAGTTGTCCCGCAGCGGCAGGTATGCGGCCGCGGCCGCGCGCTTCAGGCGGCGCGTTTCAGGGGCACCACGCGCTTGCGCGAGGCCCTGGTGCGCGCTTCGCTCTCGCCCACCTTGCCGCGGCGTTCCTCGCTGGGCGCGTGCCCGAACAGGCTGCGGTAGGCCTTGCAGAAATGCGAGGACGACTGGAAGCCGCAGGCCACGGTGACCTGCATGATGGGATGGCTGCTGTGCGTGAGCAGCTCCTGTGCGCGGCGCAGCCGCAGGTTCATGTAGTACTGCGCCGGGTTGATGCTGAAGTAGCGGTGGAACAGGCGCTCGAGCTGGCGCAGCGAGAGCCCGACGGCGCCGGCCAGTTCGGCCAGAGGCAGGGGGTCTTCAATATTGGCCGCCATGATCTCGGCGGCCTCCGTCAGGTGCTGGTAACCGGGGCCTATGCATTCGGGCTGCGGGATGCGCTGGCGGTCGTTGCTGGCGCGCAGCCGCTCCACGATGAATTGTTCGGAGATGTCCATCACCAGCTTGGCGCCGTGAGCGCCGCGGATCAGGTGCAGCATCAGGTGCAGCGGGGCCGTGCCGCCGGAGCAGGTCATGCGGTCGCGGTCGAGGATGAAGACCTCGGGCGCGAAGCGCACCTTGGGAAACTCCTCGCTGATGGCCGCCAGGTTTTCCCAATGGATGGCGCAGCGGTAGCCGTCCAGCAGCCCGGCGCTGGCCAGGGCGAAGGAGCCCGTGCACAGCGCGCCCATGACCGCGCCGCCGGCGGCGCAGCGGCGCAGCAGCTGGCGCACGCCGTCGTTGGTGACGCTGCGGATGTTGACGCCGCCGCAGACAAAAACCATGTCGCAGCCGGCCAGCTCGGCCAGCTCCCCGGTCGTCGCCAGCGCCAGGCCGTTGCTGGCGACCGCGCTGGCCTGTTCGGGATTCACCACGGTCCACCGGTACAGGGGGCGGCGGCTGATGTAGTTGGCCATGCGCAGCGTTTCCACGGCATTGGCGAACGCGATCATCGAATAGTCGTGCAGCAGGATGAAGCCGACATGGGTGCCGTCTTTTTTGGACTTGACCTCGTCGGCGCCAACTGTTTTTGGCGCGGGAGGCTCAACCGGAACGCGTGGCATGGAGTGATCCTTGTGACACCTAGCTGTCGCTGCTCTCGCGGGCCACGCCAAAACTCTCGGTGAGGCGGTCGAGGATGATGGCCAGCAAAACCACCGCCAGCCCGCTCTCGAACCCCAGGCCGATGTCCAGTCGCTGGATGCTGGCGAGTACGTCGTTGCCCAGGCCGCCCGCCCCCACCATGGAGGCGATGATGACCATGGACAGCGCCATCATGATAGTCTGGTTGACGCCGGCCATGATGGTCGGCAGGGCAATCGGGAGCTGCACCTTGAACAGCAGCTGGGTGGAGGTGCAGCCGAAGGCGTTGCCCGCTTCCACCTGTTCGGAGCTCACCTGGCGTATGCCCAGGCTGGTCAGGCGCACCACGGGCGGCATGGCGAAGATCACGGTGGCGATGATGCCGGGCACCCGGCCCAGGCCGAACAGCATGGCCGCGGGGATCAGGTAGACAAAAGCGGGCATGGTCTGCATGAAGTCCAGCATGGGCCGTATCGAGGCGTTCACACGCGGCGCGCGCGCGCACCAGATGCCCAGCGGTATCCCGAAAAACAGGCTGATCAGGGTGGCCGAGAGCGTGAGCGCCAGGGTGACCATGGTTTGCAGCCAGAAACCGGTGACCACGATGAGCGCCAGGGACAGCGCCACAAAGAGCCCGAACTTCCAGCCCAGCCGGCGCACGCCCACTGCCGTGGCCACCAGGATGACCAGCCAGAAGGGCAGGGCCAGCATGCCCATCTCGACCCACGTGGCGAATTGTTCGACCACCACGCCGATGGAATCGAAGACGGCGGCGCCGTTGTCCAGCAGGTGTTTCACCCCGGCATTGACCCACTTGCCCAGGGGCAGCACGTCGTGCGAGGCCTGGGTGATTTGAGAAAGCAGATTAGACATGGCGGGCCTCTTGAGCCATTCGGACGAGCAGGCTGCGCGCGGAGATGCAGCCCAGTAATTGGTCGGTGGCGTCGAATACGCCCACCGGTTGGTCCATGCCCAGCACAATCTTCATGGCCTCGGGCAAGGTGGTGTGGGACGGCAGGCGCGGCCCGCCGTTGTAGGAGTGGCCGTTCAAGCCGGGGTCCAGCAGGTCCGCGGCGGTCAGGTAGCGCGAGGTGTCCACGCCTTCGAAAAAGCGCCGCACATAGTCGTTGGCCGGCTGGGTGATGATCTGGTGGGGCGTGCCTTCCTGCACCAGGTTGCCGCCTTCCATGATGGCGATGCGGGTGCCTATGCGCAGGGCTTCTTCGAGGTCGTGCGAGACAAACAGCACCGTGCGCTGCTGTTCGCGCTGCAAGTCCAGCATCAGGCCTTGCATCTCGACGCGCTTGAGCGGGTCCAGCGCCGAGAAGGCTTCATCCATCAGCAGGATGTCGGGGTCCACCGCCAGGGCGCGCGCCAGCCCCACGCGCTGCTGCATGCCGCCCGACAGTTGCGAGGGGTACTTCGCCGCGTAAGTCTGCAAACCCACCTGGCCCAGCACTTCCATGGCCCGGTCCTCGCGCGCCTTGCGCGGCGTGCCCGCCATTTCGAGGCCGAAGGCGGCGTTGTCCAGCACATTGCGGTGCGGCATGAGCGCGAAGGACTGGAACACCATGGCTACCCGCTTGCGCCGCCACTTGACCAGGTCGCACTGCGGCAGGGCGGTGATGTCCTCTCCGTCGATGTTGATGGAGCCTGACGACGGCTCGACCAGGCGGTTGATGAGCCGGATCAGGGTGGACTTGCCCGAGCCCGACAAACCCATGAGCACATAGATCTCGCCCGGCATGACGTCGAAGCTGACTTTGTTGACGCCGACGACGTGCCCGGTCCTGGCAAACACTTCGTCCTTGCTCAGGCCTTCCCCCAGCAACTTCACGGCTTCTGAAATATTGTTTCCGAAAATCTTGTAAAGATTTCGGACACTGATCTTGGGTTTTGTCATCGTATGTCTCCGGGGAAATTTCGCTGCATGTTTCGGTTCTTTTTATGAGCAAGCAGCGTGCCACGATTTTGTCGGGCGCAGGGGTTTCAAGCTATAGGGTTTGTCCATGGAGGACCTCGATTTCTGCCGTTAAACGCCAAAAAAATTTGCATAACTTTCAATGAGGGTTCAAAGGGATTCTTGATTCGGTGCATGCACGTTTTTGAGCTCACCGATCCAGTGCGACATCACTCACGGGTTTGCTGCAGCAAGGCAGGATCCAGCCCTGGTCGATCTCGCGCGGGCGAATGCCGCCGGCGTGTTTCATCTCGACCTGGCCGGAGATTTTTTTGGTTTTGCAGGTGCCGCAGATGCCGCTGCTGCAGGAGGACGGCAGGCGCAGGCCCGCGGCCGTGGCCGCCTGCAAGATGGTCTGGTCGGCGCGGCACGAAAAGGACTGGCCCATCTTCTGCAGCTGGATGCTGTGCGTGGCGGCGCCGCCATCGCCGTCGGCCTGCGCTTGCGCCTCGGGCTGCGCCTGGTCGGCAAACGAAAAACTCTCTTCGCGGTAGCGCCGCATGTCGTAGCCCGCCGCCGCCAGCAGCTGGCGCACCGCCGCCATGAAAGGCGCCGGGCCGCAGGTGTAGACGTCGCGCTGCAGGAAGTCGGGCGCGATATGGGCCAGCCGCGCCGCGTCCATGCGACCGATATGCCCGGCATAGGCGCTGCCCGGCGTGTGCTGCTCGCACACGGTGGCCAGCCGAAGCTGCGCCATGTTGCGCGCCATCAAGGTCAGCTCTTCGGGGAACAGCACGTCGGCGGGGCTGCGCGCGCAATGCGCGAACACGATGTCGGCATCGCTGCCCAGGTCGTGCAGCGCGCGGGTCATGGACATCAGGGGCGTCACGCCGCTGCCGCCCGAAAGGAACAGGTAACGCTGTGTCGGTGCCTTGAAGCAGCTGAATTCTCCCGAGGGCCCGATCACGCCCAGCGTCATGCCGGGGCGCAAGTTGTCATGCAGCCAGTTGGACACAGTCCCGCCCGGCACGCGTTTGACGGTGATGCTGACCAGGTCGGGGCGGGTGGGCGTGCTGGACAGCGTGTAGCAGCGGTTGATCTTGCTGCCCGCGATGTCCAGCTCCAGCGTGATGAACTGGCCCGGCAGGTAGCGAAAGCTGCGCGGCCCTTGCGCCGCGAGCACAAAGGTTTTGACGTCGTGCGTTTCCTGGCGCACCTGGACGCAGCGCAGGGTTTCGTCCCGGTCGGAAGACCAGGGCGGGGAGGCGGGCGCCGCGAAGTCAGGAGCGTGAAGAGAGGTGGACATGGGGATGGGCCAGAACGCTGGAAATGTCGGTGGATGTTTACCGGGATCTACCGGGTCAGGGCACTGAGGCGGTTCACATACCAGTTGCAGAATTTTTCAACCAGGCCTTCGGTGTACGGTGAATATGGCCCGGGCTGGTAGGCGCCGGTGGCGATGCCGATTTGCGACTCTTCCACCAGGCGGCGGTCCTGCGCATTGGTGGCATTCCACACGGCGGTCAGGTTCTCCACGGTGTAGTCCACGTTTTCCACCGCGTCCTTGTGCACGCACCAGGTGGTGCGCACCAGGGTTTTGGTGGCCGAGATGGGCAGCACGGAAAAGCTGACGATGTGGTCGCTCATGAAGTGGTGCCAGGAGTTGGGCTGCGTCCAGAACGACAGGCCGCCCAGCGCCGGGTCGACAAAGTCGGCCAGCAGTTTTTTGGAGGCGACCTCTGCGTTCATGGTTTGCGACTGGCCGGAGCGGTCTATCGGCAGGCGCTGGGTGCGAAAGCCCGTCACGCGGTCATCCAGGGTGTCGATCTCCGCCGAGGGCAGGCCCATGGCTTCCCAGCGTTTGTGGCTGGCGTCCATGATGTCCTGGAACTGTTGCTGCCCGGCGGCGTTGTGCTCGTCCGGTTTGTAGCCGAATCCGTACTCGTACAGGGAGATGGTCAGCTCGGGGTGGTTGCTCATGCAGTGGTAGCACTCCCGGTTGTTTTCCATGGTGAGCTTCCAGTTGCAGTCTTCCACGATGTCGACCTGGGCCGCCACCTTGCACTGGCTCAGCTGGTGGGGCGCCAGGTAAGGCGTCATCTCGGCCACCATCTGCTCGAAGTCTTCGGGCGGGTTTTCCGCCAGGCAGATAAAGATCAAACCCGCCAGGCTGCGCACATGCACCGGCTTGAGGCCCAGGTCCGAGGCGTCGAAGTCATCGCCCATGTGTTTGGCGTGGATCAGCTTGCCGGTCAGGTCGTAAGTCCATTGGTGGTAAGGGCAGACGATGTTGCCGACCACGCCCTGCCGGCTCGCGCACAGGCGCGAGCCGCGGTGGCGGCAGACATTGTGGAAGGCCCGCACCTGCATGTCGTCGTCGCGCACGATCAGGATGGAGTTCTTGTCGAAGTCCACGGTGATGTAGTCGCCGGCTTCGGCGATCTGCGGCTCGACGGCGACGAAGATCCAGTGCTTGCCGAAGATGTGTTCCATGTCGGCCTGCAGCACCGTGTCGCTGAGGTAGAACGGCGCCTCCAGGCTGTAGCCTGGGCGGCGGCGGGCCAGCAACTCACGGGTCAACAGGGTTTGCGCGGAAAGGGTCTTTGTCATAGTGGGCGTTTCGTCAAAAATGAACAAGAGAATGGGTGCGCAGGTAGTCCAGTACCGCCTGCGCCTTGGTGTGTGGGTCGCCCGCTTGCAGCACGGCGCCGCCCGTCGAGGGCGACTCGATCGCGCCCAGCATGCGGGCGTGGCCGCTTTGCTGGGTGCGGGCCTCCAGCAGCTTGCGGCGCTTGCTGCCGGCAACCCGCTGGCCCGCGGGTGCTGATGGGGATGTGGATGCGGGCTTGGTCGCCTGAAGCGGCTTGCGCACGATGCGGCCCGCCATGGCGTCGGCCAGCGAATGGCGCAATGTGGGTGATGCTGCGGCGCTGACCACCAGCACGGCCGGTGCCTGCACGCGCAGGCGGCGCCGCGCGCCTTTGGGCAGGGCCTGGGTCACGATCCAGGCGGAACCTTCGGCCTGTATGCCCAGGACATCGGCGACCACGGGGCGCTGCAGCGCGGCTGCCAGGGCATAGGGCAATATTCCTGTGCTGCCGGTGCCGTGTTCGGATTCGGAGCGAGTTCCCGCCAACACCCAGGGCACATCGCGCAAGGCCGGCAGCAGGCGTGCCGCGATGTCGGCGCCTTCGCCGCATTCCAGGACTTCCAGCAGCGGCGCGCCCAGGGCCAGGTAATCGCGGGCGACCGCGTCGGGCAGCGGGCCTGCCGTCAGCAGCCGCACGGTACCCGACACGCCCAAGGCCAGGGCGGCAGCGGCCGCATCGGCGCGGCTGCGCACGGGCCGGCCGCTGATCGCGTGGTGGCGGGCCGCCACGAGTACGGTGATGTCGCTCATGCGGCCTCCTTGTGTTGGCGCACCAGTTCCAGCAGCGCGCGCATCAGGGCCGCGCTGTCTTCCACCACGGTCAGGTCGGCACGGCGCGCGATGGGCGCCGACGCATCGAGGTTCACCGCAATGACGTGGCGGCAATCCTTGATGCCTTGCAGGTGCTGTACCGCGCCCGAAATCCCCAGCGCCAGGTACGCCGAAGCGGAGACGGTTTTCCCCGTGGCGCCGATCTGCTGGGCGCGGGCAAAGCGGCCGTCGTCCACCGCGACGCGCGAGGCGCCGACGGCGGCGCCCACTTCCAGCGCCAGCGCGTGGAACAGCGGCAGGTCGGTGACGCCGTTGCCCGCGGCCAGGATGAAATCGGCTTCCTCGAGCGCCAGCGTTTTCGGGTCCCCGGGCTGCACACCGAGGTCCTCGATGCCGCGCTCGGAAACAGTCGGCACAGGCTGCGCGGGTTCGCGCACGCCGAGCCCGACAAAAGGCAATTTGGTGCTGGCCACGCCCTTGGCCAGCAGCATGACCTGGGCATGCGGGCGCAGCCAGTCCTGGCCGGCGCCGGCGGGCACGCGCAGGCTGTCCGCCCCCAGCTCGACCACGCCGCAGGCCAGGCCCAGCCCGGCCTGGACGGCAAAGCGCCGGCCCAGCTGGCCGTCAAAGCCGGTGTCGGCGAACAGCCAGTGTTGGGGAGCCCAGGCGGCCTGCAGGCCTTGCAGCCATTGCACGCAGGCTGCGGGCTGGTAGCGGTTCGCCTCAAAATCCTCAGCCGCCAGCAAGCGGTCCGCGCCCAGCGCGGCCACATCGTCATGGCAGGGCCCCAGCACCGCCAGGATGACTTCGGTATCGGCCGGGGCCAGGATCGCCGCCGCCGCAACCGCCTGGCGTGCCGCGTCGCTCAGCGCGCCGCGCTCCGCGCGGGCCACCACCATGGTGGCGCGGTGAAAGGGGCCGGCGCTGCGCGCGGCCTTGGCCACCGGCGCATCGAGGCGGTTTGCGCTGATGCGTTCGCCTTCGCTGCTGCCCAGCACGATGCGCCGCAGGCCCGCGGGCGTGATGATGGCGGGCCGGCGCGGGTCCACGCGGCGCAACTGGCCTGGGGGGGCGTATGCGGTGCTCATGCGACCTCCAATGCATGGGCCAGCAGTTCGGCCACATCGAGCACTTCGGGCCGCGGCCCCACCACGCCCTCGAGCATGGCGGTGCAGTTGGGGCAGGCCACGGCCACCACGCCTGCGCCGGCAAGCTTCGCGTCGGCGATGCGGATATCGGGAATGCGCGTGGTGCCCGGAATGTCGGTAAACGGTGCGCCGCCCCCGCCGCCGCAGCAGCGGCCGCGCTCACGGTTGCGTTCCATCTCGACAACCTTGATGCCTATGCCCTTGAGCACGGCGCGCGGCGCGTCCACTTCGCGGCCGTAGCGGCCCAGGTAGCAGGGGTCGTGGTAAGTGACGGCCTCCACGCTGCCGGCACGCGTGGGCTGGAGCTTGCCCTCGGCCAGCAGCTGGGCCAGCAGCTGGGTGTGGTGCCAGACGTCGAAGTCGCCACCCATGGCGGGGTACTCGTTTTTCAGCGAATGGAAGATGTGCGGGTCGGGTGTCACGATGTGCTGGAAGCCGCGTGCCTTCAGCGTGGCGATGAGCTGGCGCGACAGGCGCTGGAAGCCATGCTCGTCGCCCAGGCGGCGCGCCAGGTCGCCGCAATCGGTTTCCGCCGCGCCCAGCAAGGCGATCCGCAGGCCGGCTTTTTGCAGGGTTTTGATGAAGGCGCGCAGGGTGCGCTGGTAGCGCATGTCAAAGCCGCCTTCGCCCACCAGCACCAGCCAGTCGGTCCGGCCGCCGGCATCGAGCACCGGCACATTCAGGTCGGCCGCCCAGTGGTGCCGGGCCGTGAGCGGGAAACCGCCGGCGGTGTCGGTGTCGCGCAGCTGCTCCAGCACTTCCATGCCCTTGTTCGGCACCACGCCATCGACCAGGGCCATGTGGCGCCGCATGTCGACGATGGCGTCCACATGTTCGATCAGCATGGGGCATTCCTGCACGCAGGCCCGGCAGGTGGTGCAGGACCAGAGCGTCTCGCTGTTGATCAGGCCGTTCACGATGGGCAGGCCGGGCGCTCCGCCGTGCTGGCCTATGGGCTGGCCAGGGTAAGGGCTGCCCGCATAAGCGGCGTCGGTCCTGGCGCTCATGCCGACCACCAGGTCCTGGATCAGCTTTTTCGGGTTCAGCGGCTGGCCCGCCGCGAAGGCCGGGCAGGCGGCTTCGCATTTGCCGCACTGCACGCAGGCATCGAAGGACAGCAGCTTGTTCCAGGCGAAGTCGGCGGGCTTGCCTACGCCCATGTCGTCCGCGCTCAGGCGCAGCGGCTTGAGGGCGGTGGCGAAGCGTTTGTCGCCAAAACGCTCGGGCCGGGGGTGCAGGCCCAGGTGCAGCAGGCCGGCGACCGCATGTTTCATCGGTCCGGCCAGGCCCACGCCCAAGGCCAGTTCGGCGGCGCCGGCGGCAAAGGCGAGCGCGACCACGCCGGCCAGCCAGGGCGCCAGGGCGGTGCCGGTGAAGGCCAGCGCACCGACGAAAGCAGCAGCCGCCGCAAACAGCGCCAGCGAATAGGGAAGGCGGCTCCAGGGCCCTTTGGACAGGCGCTGCGGCGCGTTGCGCCGGCGCCAGGCCATTGCGCCGGCACCGGCGAGCATCATCAGCCCGGCCAGCAGCAGCGCCGCATCCAGTACCCGCAAGTACAGGCCCAGGCCGTAGTTCAGCGCCACCAATGCCAGGGCCAGGATTGCACCGCCGGCCACACCGACGTGGGCCCGTGCCACAAAGGGCTCGCGAGCCACCACGTCGTGCAAGTCCACAAAGTAGCGCTTGGGTATTTGCAACAGCCCGCGCAGGTCCACACTGGCCTGCCGGCCTGTTTTCCAGATGAGCGCGCGCCGGCCCATGCCCCAGGCCAGGGCCAGGACGGCCAGCCAGAACACGGCGCTTACAAGCTGGGGCAGCATGTCAAAAATCCTTGCACAGGCGCAGCGAGTCGTAGATCGCGGCGTGGATGTTGTGCATGGAGACGCAGTCGCCGACGCGGTAGAGCAGGAAGTCCCCCTTGCCGGTGGCCTGGCTCAAGCCGGGCTGCGGCTGCGCGTCGTACAGGGCCTCGATGTCGGTCTGGCCCTTGTTGAGCGACAGCGGCTTGAGCTGCCAGTACAGGCCGTCATTGGGCAGGATGCCGTTTTCGATGACCACCTGGTCCACTGCGCGCTCTTCCAGCGCTTCGGTGTATTCGTTCTTCAGCACGGCGATCAGTTTGTCGCCTTCGCGGTAAACGCGCTCCAGCCAGAAGTTGGGCGTCTGGATCACGCCGCTGGCGTACAGCTGGCGGTAAAAGATCGGGAAGGTGGTGCCGCCCACGTCGTCGGCGACCTTGACGTCGGGCGTCACGATCTCCACCAGCTTGCCGCGCGCGGCGATGAAGTCGGCCGCGCCGGTGCCCGCGTGGGTGCTGATGCTGTCGTACACCAGGACGTTTTCGCCCGGCGCGACCGCGCCCGACAGGATGTCCCAGCTGCTGACGCACAGGCCTTCAGCCGCGCCCCAGGCGGGCGTTTGCCCCATGTGCGGTGTGCCGCCGGTGGCCAGCACCACGATGTCGGGCTGCTCGGCCAGGATCATTTCCTGCGTGGCCGCCACGCCCAGGCGGCGCTGCACGCCCAGGCGCTGGGTCTCCATGTCGAACCAGCGGATGATGCCGGCCATCTGCTCGCGCTTGGGCGGCTTGGCCGCCAGGTTCACCTGGCCGCCGACGACGGTGTTTTTCTCGAACAGCACCACCTCGTGGCCGCGCTCGCGGGCCACGCGCGCGGCTTCCAGGCCGGCCGGGCCGGCGCCGACCACCACCACCTTGCGGCGGACACCGGTGGTTTTTTCAATGGTGTGCGGCATGGTTTCTTCGCGGCTGGTGGCGGCGTTCTGGATGCACAGCACGTCCAGGCCGTTGTACTGGCGGTCTATGCAGTAGTTGGCGCCCACGCATTGTTTGATCTGGTCTTCCCGGCCGTCGCGGATCTTGATGACCATGTGCGGATCGGCGATCTGCGCGCGCGTCATGCCCACCATGTCGACCATGCCGGTGGCCAGGATGCGTTCGGCCTGCGAGGCGTCGCGAATGCTTTGCGCGTGCATGACGGGCACTTTGGACACCGACTTGATGCCGGCGGCCAGGTGCACAAAGGGCTCGGGCGGCAGCGCCATGGGCGGCATGCAGTTGACCAGGGTGTTGTGGGTGTCCGCGCCGGAGCCGACCACGCTCAGGAAGTCGATCAGGCCGCTTTCCGACATGGCCTGGGCAATCTCCTTGGCCATCTCGTGGCTGATACCGTCTTCATGGAATTCGTCGCCGCACATGCGCATGCCGACGCAGAAATCGGCGCCGACCTGCTCGCGCACGGCCTGCAGCACTTCCATGCCGAAGCGCAGGCGGTTTTCCAGGCTGCCGCCGTACTCGTCGGTGCGGTGGTTCACGCGCGGGCTCCAGAACTGGTCGACCAGCTGCTGGTGCGCGGCGGAGATTTCGATGCCGTCCAGGCCGGCGTCCTTCACGCGTTTGGCGGCCCGGCCGTAGTCGGCCACGATGCGGCGAATCTCTTCGATCTCTATGGTCTTGGCGTTGCCGCGGTGCACCGGCTCGCGTATGCCCGAGGGGCTGACCAGGTGCGGCCAGTCGAAGCCGTGCCAGGCATTGCGCCTGCCCATGTGGGTGGCCTGGATCATCAGCTTGGCGCCGTGCTTGTGCATGGTCTCGGCCAGCTTGGCCAAGGGCTCGATCACCGAGTTCTTCGCCAGGTTGACGGAACTCCACCAGGACCAGGGGCTGTCGCGCGACACCGGGCTGGAGCCGCCGCAAATTGCCAGGCCCACACCGCCCTTGGCTTTTTCCTCGTAGTACCGGATGTAGCGCTCGGTCGGGTTGCCGCCTTCGGCATACACCTCGGCATGCGCGGTGCTGACGATGCGGTTGCGCAGCAGGACCTGGTTCAGGCGGATGGGCTCAAACAAATGCGGGTAGCGCATGGCGAATCTCTAGAGGGGGCTGACGGTGAACACGCAGTGGCTGTGGCCCTCGGCCGCGCACTGGGTTTCGGCGCTGGTGGTGCGCACGGCCGAGCCGCTGGTCTCCAGCACCCAGTCCATCGCGCCCGAGAACCAGCCGGCGAACAGGTAGCAGACCTTGCTGTGGTTCACCGGCACGCCGGCAATGCCTTGCGCGAGCACGAACACCGAGTGCTCGAGCTTGATCTTTGCGCGGCCGGTGGCGGCGTCCGATTCGATGAAGGAGAACAGGCCCCAGCCGCGCTGCGACAGGCGCTTGAGGTAGTGCTCGTAAACCGCCATGCCGGACAGGCCGTGCGTGGCCGCCTCTTTCTGGCACCAGAAATACGCCGAGCGATGCCCCGCCTTGTAGAGCGCGGGTGCGTACACCTCGCGGCCCACCACGGCCTCGGTTTCGACATGGTTGTTGACGAAGAAGTGCCGCGGCACATAAATCATCGGCAGGCCGTCGGTGGTCCAGATCCCGGTCTGGGCATCAACTTCAATGGGGAGTTGCGGGTTCATCTTGGGAGTCTCGTTATGGATGTCGGAACACGGCCTGGAACACGGCCTGTTTGTGTCTGGTGGAAAGCAAAGGTCAAACCACGGGGCAGGGGAAGGCTTCACCCCCGATCCGATGGCGGCCGGTGGTCCCAGGCCGGCTGGGACCACCGGGCCGCTATCTGCGCCCGGTGTTTGCGGCGCTTTAGCCGAGCCAGCTTGAAACACGCGCGGCGTTGTCGTTCATCCACTTCTCGGCTGCCGCGTCCGCCTTGGAGCCGCCTTCGACGGCCAGCATCACGGCGCCGATTTCTTCCGGCTTCCACGAGAATTTCTTCAGGAAAGCCACGACAGCCGGCGCCTTGGCATTGAGCGCCGGGTTGATGACGCTGTCCACGTGCTCTTCGGCGCCGTAGATGTTTTTCGGGTCGGCCAGGAAGCGCAGCTTGTACTTGGCGAACATCCAGTGCGGAATCCAGCCTGTGACGGCGATGGATTTGTTCGCGCGGTAGGAGCGGTCGAGTTCGGCGGCCATGGCCGGGCCGGAGCTGGGCAGCAGGCGCATGTCCAGGCCGTAGGCCTTGATGGCTTCCTCGGTTTTGCGCATCACACCCGCGCCGGCGTCAATGCCCACAATGCGGTTGTCAAAATCGGCGCGGAAGTTGTTGAGGTCGGCCAGGCTGGTGGCCTTGACGTAGTCGGGCACGATCAGGCCGATCTTGGCGCCGGGGTAGTTGGCGCCCAGGATCTGGACCTTGTCCTTGAAGCTGGTCAGGTAGGCTTCGTGCGTCACCGGCAGCCAGGCCGACAGCGTCATGTCCAGGTCGCCGCGTGCCACGCCTTGCCACATGATGCCGGCCGCCAGCGGCACCAGCTCAACCGGATAGCCCAGCTTGCTGCGGATGATGGCCGCGGCGAGGTTGGTGGTGGCCACGCTGTCGGACCAGCCGTCGACAAAACCGATCTTGATTGTGGGTTTGGCCTGGGCAAAGGCGCCCATGCCCGTGGCGGCCAGGGCCGAGGCACCCAGTGTCTGCGCCAGGAATTTGCGGCGCTGGCCGAGGGAAATATTTTTTTGCGGTTTCATCATGGTACGAACACTCCTGATTGATTGGAAGAAGGCAAATAAAGCAAAGAAAGCAAGAACAACCCTAACCCTGTCGGGAGTGTGAACTACACGCCCCACACCTCACCAAAAACACGGAGCCAGTTGCGCCCCATGACCTTTGTGATCTTGGCCACCGGCCAGCCCGCGCGTTCCATGGCGGCTGTCAGGTTTGGCATTTCGCCGATGGTGCGTATGCCCAGCGGGTTTTGCACGGTGCCGAAATTGGTGAGGCGGCGGAACTGCCCCTTGTCGTGGGTCAGCATGTCGAAGAATTCCTTGCCATAACCCTGGGTGTGGTCGGTTCCCACGCCTACGCAGTCTTCGCCCACGATGTTGATCACATAGTCCAGGGCTTCGACGTAGTCCTCCACCGTGGCTTCGGGGCCGCGCTTGAGGAAGGGAGGAAACATGGTCACGCCGATAAAGCCGCCGCGGTCGGCGATGAATTTGAGCTGCTCGTCGCTTTTGTTGCGCGGGTGTTCCTTCAGGCCGGCAGGCAGGCAGTGGCTGTAGGTAACGGGCTTCTTGGATTCGAGGATGGCTTCTTCCGACGTCTTGGCGCCTACGTGTGACAAGTCCACCATGATGCCGACGCGGTTCATCTCGCCGATGACTTCGCGGCCGTAGCCCGAGAGGCCCCCGTCGCGCTCGTAGCAGCCGGTGCCAATCAGGTTCTGCGTGTTGTAGCAAAGCTGGACCACGCGCACACCCATGTCGGCAAAGGCTTCGACATAGCCGAGTTGGTCTTCAAAGGCGTGGGCGTTCTGGAAGCCCAGGATGATGCCGGTCTTGCCGTCTTTTTTGGCTTGCTCGATGTCGGCCGTGGTGCGCACCAGCGACAGCAGGTCGCTGTTGTCGCGGATGGATTTCTTCATCTCGGCGATGTTGTGCACCGTGCTCTTGAAGTCGTCCCACACCGAGACGGTGCAATTGGCGGCGCTGAGGCCGCCTTTTTTCATGTCCTCGAACACCTCACGGCTCCACTTGGAGATGATCAGGCCATCGATGATGAGGGAGTCTTGGTGCAGCGTGCTCATGGCGTTTGTCCTTTAGGCGTACAGAGGGAAACGGGTGGTCAATGCCTTGACGCGGGCATAGACTGAAGCTTCGACGGAGGCGTCGCCAGCGGGGTGGGTCTTCAGGCTGTTGAAGACTTCCAGCATCAGCCGGCCGACTTCTTCAAACTCGGCGACGCCGAAGCCGCGTGTGGTGCCCGCGGCCGTGCCGACGCGTATGCCGGAGGTGATGGTCGGTTTCTCGTCGTCGAAGGGGATGCCGTTCTTGTTGCAGGTGATGCCGGCGCGCTCCAGCGCGACCTCGGTGGTATTGCCTTTGAGGCCCAGGGGGCGCAGGTCGACCAGCAGCAGGTGGTTGTCGGTGCCGCCGGTCACCAGGTCCAGGCCGCCGGCCTTGAGCACCGCGCCCAGGGCCTTGGCGTTGGCCACGACCTGTTGTGTGTAGGCCTTGAAGCCGGGCTGCAGCGCTTCGCCGAAGGCCACGGCCTTGGCGGCGATGACGTGCATCAGCGGGCCGCCTTGCGAGCCGGGGAACACGGAGGAGTTGATCTTCTTGGCGATCTCCGCGTCGTTGGTCAGCACCACGCCGCCGCGCGGGCCGCGCAGGGTTTTGTGAGTGGTGGAGGTCGTCACGTGGGCGTGCGGCACCGGGCTGGGGTAGACGCCGGTGGCGACCAGGCCGGCGACGTGGGCCATGTCCACCATCAGGAAGGCGCCGACCTTGTCGGCAATCGCGCGAAAGCGCGCCCAGTCGATGGTGCGGGGGTAGGCGGAAAATCCCGCGATGATGAGTTTGGGCTTGTTTTCCAGGGCCAGCGCTTCGACTTCGTCATAGTCGATCAGCGAATCGACGCGGCGCACGCCGTACTGCACGGCCTTGAACCACTTGCCCGAGAGCGCCGGCTTGGCGCCGTGCGTGAGGTGGCCGCCGGCCGACAGCGACATGCCCAGCACCGTGTCGCCGGGCTGCACCAGCGCCAGCATCACCGCGGTGTTGGCCTGCGCGCCGGAGTGGGGCTGTACATTGGCGAACTCGCAGCCGAACAGCTTGCACAGGCGTTCAATCGCCAGGGCCTCGACCACGTCCACATGCTCGCAGCCGCCGTAGTAGCGCTTGCCGGGATAGCCTTCGGCGTACTTGTTGGTCAGCACCGAGCCCTGGGCTTGCAGCACGGCCTGGGAGACGATGTTTTCCGAGGCGATCAGCTCGATCTGCTCGCGCTGGCGCTGCAGTTCGTGGTCCATGGCCAGGCTGACGGCCGGGTCGGCCTGGGCCACGCCTGTGGAAAAGAAAGCTTCAGTTTGCATGGGGACGCTCTTTCAAACGATTTCTAACAAGGGGGTGAATAGCGGGTCGGCGCAGTGCGCCGGGCTGGTGATGCACAGGCGGTAAGGCCTGGCGGTGCGCTCCAGCAGGCGCCAGGTGTAGTCGGCGAAGCTGCGGCGGAACACCAGGACCACACCGTCGGTGTCGGTGCGCACCACGGTGAAGCCGGTCTTGGAGGCTACGGTGCTGGCGCAGCGGCCCACGGCCAGGCTTTCGTAGTCGTAGGGGCCGAGCTGGCGCAGCAGCAGCAGGTGGTCGGGGCCGCTGATGCGCAGCGCCGTCAGGCCGCCGCTGTTGTCCACCACCTGGGCGAACACGTCCCGCAACGCGGTGGCCAGCGCGGCCAGCAGGGCGTCGCGGGCCGAGCGCTTGCAGGCCAGCAGCCATTCATCGGGCGAGACCCACAGCACCACGCCGGCGCTGGTGGATACAACCGACATCGGCCGGGTCGGCAAGGCCTGGCCCAGCACGCCGGCCACGCCTTGCATGAAGGCCGTGTCATCGGCCTTGCCGCGCAGCACGATGTAGCCCAGATGGGGCAGCTCGCTCATGGCCACGCGGTTTTCTTTGGCGGGCGTTGCCGCGCGGGCGGGCAGGCCGAAGGCGTGCAGGGGGGATTCCAGCATGACGTTGGGGGGGTTAAACATTTTGGCGGTCGCCTTTCAGGTCCACGAATACGCTGGAGCCGACCTTGGCGGGCGTGACCTTGCCGTGGGCGTGCACATACAGGGTCTGCTCCTTGCGCTGCAGGCCGCCGGCGACCACGGCCATGGCGATGGAGCGGCCCAGAAAGGCGCTGTGGTAGCTGGAAGTCACATGGCCCAGCATCTGGTTTTGCGCACCCACGGTGGCGCTTTCCATGATCTGCGCGCCCTCGACCAGCACGCTGGCCGGGTCTTCGGGCAACAGCCCCACCAGCTGCTTGCGGCCTTCGCGGGCCGTGTCGCTGCGCGACAGCGAGCGCTTGCCCAGGAAGCTGAAGGGCTTTTTCAGGCCGACGGCCCAGGCCATGTCCAGGTCCATGGGGCTCATGGAGCCGTCGGTATCCTGGCCGACGATGATGAAGCCTTTTTCGGCGCGCAGCACGTGCATGGTCTCGGTGCCGTAAGGCGTGATGTCGAACTCGGCGCCGGCGGCCATCACCGCCTCCCACAGCGCGCGGCCGTAGCCGGACTCGACGTTGAGCTCATAGGACAGCTCACCCGAGAAGCTGATGCGGAACACACGCACAGGCAGGCCATGCACCGTGCCCGCGCGCCAGTCCATGAACTTGAAGCTGTCGGGCGAGAGGTCGATGTCGGCGCAGAGCTTGGCCAGCACCGCGCGTGATTTGGGCCCGACCAGCGCGATGGTGGACCAGTGGTCGGTCACCGAGGTCATCCAGACCTTGAGTTCGGGCCATTCGGTCTGGTGCCAGCGCTCCAGCCAGTTCAGCACCCGGGCCGCGCCGCCGGTGGTGGTGGTCATGTAGAACTGGTTTTGCTCGATGCAGGCGGTCACGCCGTCGTCCATCACCATGCCGTTTTCGTCCAGCATCAGGCCGTAGCGGCATTTGCCGACGGCCAGCTGGGTCCAGGCATTGGCGTAGATGCGGTTCAGGAATTCGCGCGCATCCGGGCCGTCGATCTGGATCTTGCCCAGGGTGGAGGCGTCCATCACCGCCACGCCGTTGCGGGCGGCCAGGCATTCGCGGGCGACCGCGGCATGCAGGTCTTCGCCAGGCTTGGCAAAGTACCAGGGGCGCTGCCATTGGCCGACCGGCTCCAGTGCCGCGCCGCGTGCCACATGCGAGGCGTGGATGGCGCCGTAGCGATTCGGGTCGAACAGCTCGCCGGACATGGTGCCGGCCAGGGCGCCCAGGCTGACCGGCGTGTAGGCCGGGCGGTAGGTCGTGGTGCCGACCTCGCTGACCGGGCGCTTGAGCGCGCGGGCCGTGATGACAAAGCCGTTGACGTTGGACAGCTTGCCCTGGTCGGTGCCGAAGCCCAGCGCGGTGTAGCGCTTGACGTGTTCGATGGAGTGGTAGTTTTCGCGCACCGCCAGTTCGATGTCGGCGGCGCTGACGTCGTTCTGGTAGTCGACAAAGGCCTTGGCGCCCGCGCCTTCGGCCTTGCCGTCGGGCAGGCGGAACATGGGGCGCGGCTGCAGGCGGCGGGGCTGGGGGCAGGACGGAACCGGCAAGGTGTCGGTCTTGCCGCAGGCGGCCAGCACCTGCTGCATGGCCTGGGTGGTTTGCGCCAGTGCGTCGGCCAGCTCGAAAGCGCCGGTGACCGAACCGGCGCAGGCAACACCTTTGCGCCCCGTGTGCGGCGCCACAAAGGCCGCGAGCGATTCGTCCCACTGCGGGCGGCTGCCGTCGTGGCAAAACAGGTGCACCGTAGGCGACAGGCCGCCGGAGCTCAGCACCACGTCGCAGGCCAGGAAGCTGCCGGCGCCGGTCGTTTCGTCGCGCGTGGGATGCAGGGGCACAAGTTTGACGCCCTTGACTTCGCCGCCGCCGGTGGCTTCGGCAATGCAGTGGCCCGCCATCACCGTGTAGCTGCCATTGCGCGCCACCGCGCTGTGGCGCACGTCGGCCACGGTGACCTGGGCGCCGGCCTTGGCCAGGCTTTCGGCGCAGTCGTGGATCAGGTCGCTGGTGCCGCAGATCACCACGCGCTGGCCGACGCGCACGCCGTAGCGGTGCAGAAAAGTCTGGCCGGCGGAAACCGTCATCACGCCCGGCAGGTCGTTGTTGCCGAACACCAGGGGGCGCTCGATGGCGCCTGTGGCCAACACCACCTGGTGCGCGCGTATCTTGTGCATGCGGTGGCGCGGCAGGTGGGCCTGGCGCTGCCCGGGCGCGATGTGGTCCTGCAGCAGCTCCACGGCCTGCACCAGGTTCTGCTCATACATGCCGAAGGCGGTGGTGCGCACCAGGACCGTCACATGCGGCATCTCGGCCAGGGCGGCCTGCACCGAGCGGATGTAGGCCTCGCTGCTGCGGCCGTCGATCTGCGCGTTGGGGTCCGACAGCAGCCAGCCGCCGAGTTCGTTCTGCTCGTCCAGCAGCAGGGTCTTGAGCCCGGCGCGGCCGGCCTGCAGCGCGGCCAGCAAGCCGCAGGCGCCGCCGCCGACGACCAGCACGTCCACATGGTGGTGCAGGTGGTCGTAGTCCTCGGGATCGGGTTCGGCCGGCGCGTCGCCGAAGCCGGCGAACTTGCGGATCACGGTTTCATAGAGCGGCCAGAGTTTTTGCGGCCACTTGAAGGTCTTGCTGTAAAAACCGGCCGGCATGAAGCGCGAGCCCTGGCCCAGCACCGACTTCAAATCGAAGTCCAGCGAGGGCCAGCCCGAGGTGGAGCGGGCGCTCAGGCCTTCGTAAAGCTCGGCCTGGGTGGCCTTGACGTTGGGCGTGGTCAGCGCGCCCGTGCCCAGCTGCACCAGCGCGTTCGGCTCTTCCGCGCCAGCGCCTATGATGCCGCGGGGGCGGCCGTACTTGAAGCTGCGCGCCATGCGGCGCACGCCGTGGGCCAGCAGGGCGGAGGCCAGCGTGTCGCCGGGGTGGCCGGTGTAGTCGCGGCCGTCAAAGCTGAAGTTGACCGTGCGCGTGCTGTCGATGCGCGTGCCGGCCTGGAGAACCCGGGAGCCGCTCATTTCGTTTGCTCCTTGGCCATGTCGGCCAGAAACAGCGCCTTGCCTTCGGCCAGGGTCCAGGTGCCGGCGATTTCATAGGTGGCGGTGTTGCGCTTCACGGCAAATACCTTGCGGCAGGCCGCGGTGTGCTGCCATTGCTCCCAGAACCAGCCCTTGGTGTTCCTGCGCATAAAAACATAGTCGCCCCAGGTGGCGTCGTCCACAGCCTCGGGCTGGAGCGGGCGGGGAATATAGGCTTCACCGGCGTTGCTGAACTCTTCTTCGTCCCGCGTTTCGCCGCAGTGGGGGCAGTGCAATAAAAACATATCAGTGGGCGACGCCTGCGGCGCCGTGTTCGTCGATGAGGTGGCCGGTGTGGAAGCGGTCCACGGAGAAGGATCTGGCGAGCGCGTTGGGCTCGCCCTGGGCCAGCATGTCGGCAAAGACATGGCCCGAACCCGGCGTGGCCTTGAAGCCGCCGGTGCCCCAGCCGCAGTTGAAGAACAGGCCTTGGACTGCCGTCTTGGAGATGATCGGGCAGGCGTCGGGCGTCACGTCCACAATGCCGCCCCATTGGCGGTTCATGCGCACGCGGGAGAACTGGGGAAACAGCTCGATGATGGCGGCGGCCGTGTGCTCGATCACATGCGGGCTGCCGCGCTGGCCATAGCCCAGGTAGCTGTCGATGCCGGCGCCTATCACCAGCTCGCCCTTGTCGGACTGGCTCAGGTAGCCGTGGACCGCGTTGGACATGATCACGGTGTCGATCACACGCTGCATCGATTCGGACACAAAGGCCTGCAGCGGGTGGCTTTCGAGTGGCATGCGCAGGCCGGCCATTTTGGCCAGCACCGATGAATGGCCGGCGGCCACGCAGCCCACGCGCTCGGTTTTCACCATGCCCAGGTTGGTTTGCAGGCCACGAATCTTGCCGCCGGAGATGTCCATGCCGGTGACTTCGCAGCCCTCGATCAGGTCCACGCCCAGCCGGCTGGCGGCGCGGGCAAAACCGCGCGCCACGGCGTCGTGGTGGGCGATGCCGGCGCGCGGCTGCCAGCTGGCGCCCAGCACCGGGTAGCGGCGGCTGCGGCTGCAATCGAGCTGGGGAATCTTTTCTTTGACCTCCCGCGCGTTCAGCACATGGGCGTCTATGCCTTGCAGCGCATTGGCGTTGACCCGGCGCTCGATGTCGCGCATGTCCTGCAGGGTGTGGCCCAGGTTGAACACGCCGCGCTGGCTGAACATCACGTTGAAGTTCAGGTCCTCGGTCAGGCCTTCCCACAGCTTGAGCGAATGCTCATAAATCGCCGCCGACTCATCCCACAGGTAGTTGGAGCGCACGATGGTGGTGTTGCGCGCGGTGTTGCCGCCGCCCAGGTAGCCTTTTTCCAGCACCGCGATGCGCCCGACCTGGGGATGGTTTTTGGCCAGGTAGTAGGCCGTGGCCAGGCCGTGCCCGCCGCCGCCGACGATCACCACGTCGTAGGACGGCTTTAATGCCACCCGTTCCCAGGCGGGTTCCCAGGTCTGGTGGTTTTTGAAGCCATGCTTGAGCAGGCTCCAGAGAGAGTAGTTTTGGCCGCGCATAGTCGCTTGTGGGGAGGTCCAATGAATCTGCGCTCATTGTTGGATTTCCCAGATGCGCGAACTTGCGCCGGGCAGACGCACACTTGTTCAAATCCGACATGGTGTCGGATCTGGTTATCTTCTGGTTATCCCTGAGAGGGAGCGGGCATGGCGGGCGAATTGCCGGGCCGGGAGGGCTGAATCACGCTGGGGCGCGGACAAAAACTTGGATTACCGGGAGGCAGTTCATGTATTCGCACGAAAACAAGATTCGACGGAATTCAACAGCCTGTGCTCGTTCATAGTGAGGAGGCGGCAACCACGCTGCCCGCCTAGAATTGGCTTGCGGGGTTGGGTCCCGTTTTTATCGACCTGAGCGAAACTCAAAATGGACAGTAAGTCTTTTAATAACAAGCACTTGGCCGGGTTTTCGGCGGCATACCGCAGACCTTGCGGTATGCATTACGTTAGGCCTCAGACATTGCTATGACCATCAACTGGCTGCGATCATTTCACTTGCACGGAACTGTCGATATCGAGCCGCGTCTTTCTTTGGAAGAGACAGCGGAAAAGCTTGCAACGGCACTGCACCTCCGTTTCAGTGAGGAGCAGACCGGGAAGTACGAGGAGTATCCCGCCTACGTCGCAGAAGGCGCGGGATTTGAGTTCGTGTTGCTAGGTTCTCCCGCTCCTGAATACGACATTCGAGAACACAAATCGTCGGCTCACCAGCTCATGATCTCGTCTTCGCCAGAAGGTGGCGTTCAATCTGGACACAGCGTAGAAGTGTCGGGCTTTTATGCTCGCTTTATCCAAGCCAGAGTAGGTCTTATCTGCACAGCCCTTGAGTTCCCGGCAACCGTATAGCCACATCCCACCATGAGGCCTAACCCTTATTTCAAGCGGACCTGCCTTCGGCAGGCCGCTTAAGTTAAACGTTAGGTTTCATGAGCACTGACATATCCTCTGTCGCGAACCATCTCTTGTCGCCTAACAAGCAGGTTCGTCTAAAGGCACTCAAATTGCTTTTTCGGCATCCTGACGCAACGCCGTTGCAATTGGTCCAAGGCCTGTGCTCAGTCGATAATCGAAACGGTGAGTTCCTCCAAGTTTTCGAATTACATGCTGCGTTGCGCGAATGCTGGGCGAGAGTGCGTGGCATAACCGATCCTGGTGTTTATAAATATCTAACTGAGCTGTACCTGGCAGATCCTCAGTCGAACGCAAATTCTGTTTTAGGTGTTCTCGGGGAACTCGCCACTCCGCAGGCACTTGAAATGCTAGACCGTATGCACCTCTCGATGCTGAACAACGTAACTCCATTCGCCTTCGAATTCATTAGAAAATCGGTGGTGGCCAATTTAGCCGAAACAGGAGTTTGCAGATCGTGACACCTAACCCCTTCATCGAGCGGGCGCCTTCCGGCAGGCTTCGCCTGCCCCTAGTCGCCGCTCATGTCGAACGTTAAGTCGCAGGAAACAGCGTGCGCTTCAGCTTGTCGATTCACGAGCAACTTGACGACGGGCGGTTCGTCGTGACGAACTGCTCGAACGATGGTTGCCAGCCGGGGCCGGAGCACACTGCGCTTGCCGTCTCGGGAGCGTATGACATTCCAAACGGCACTATTTTCACAAAATTGCTCGCTAGACGAAGCGTCACGGAAAGCGGCACATATGTTCTTGAAACGATCCGCGACGAGTGCGTGTCTTTGAAAATTGAAGAGATCGAATTTTTCCGCAAGATCGTGGACGTTGTGCCAAATGGACACCACGCGGCTGTCCGGCTTATTGGGGTAGGAAACGAATTGGTACGCAGTTGGCTCAGTTCGAAGCCTGAGAATGGGTTTATCTATCTTTCCACCGATGGCAATGAGACTTAGCATGTCAGTCCATCGGACCGCCTACGGCTGCTGCTGCCCTTCACGTTAGCCTGCCTTGAGTTCCGTCAGTTCCAAACTTTCGGTGAAACACATGCGCTACTTGATTGCGTTGGCTCCTTGCGTCCTGCTAGCCCTCTCCCAGGCGCACGCGTGTCAGGGTCCTATCATGGAGGAGACGCTATTTTTTAAGGCCGCTCCCAATCCACCACCTGATGCTGATGTAATTGCAGAGGTGGCCTTGTTGGATGTGTCCGTTTTGGACCTCTACAAAGGAGAGGCGAAAGCAACGGTCTTGCGCGTTATTGGGCCCGCTACCGGCAGAGTCCATAAAGGCGACATTCTCTCTCTGAAGTTCCTGGTCTCCAGTTGCGGTCCTCATCATCAAAGTGGCGATAAAGGCACTATCTTTGCTAAGGTGGGAACTGACCCAGAAGGTCGCCTTGTGTGGTATCCGTACGGATACCGCGACTATGACGGTATGTTCTGGCCGCCATCTATAAACAAGTAGCGGTGAGTGACATGCGACTCTGTGTTTCTTCCATATGCAGCAGGCTGACCCTGCGGTCAACCGGACCTTGCGCATAAAGCCGCGCAAGGCCGATTATCTTGAACGTTAGGGGGTAACGTGCGCCAATTCTTAGCCATTCTGATTCTGTCCTTCTGCTCTCAGGCGAACAGCGCCGTGGCGTACAGCGACTCTGATTTCTCGTTGGTCCTTGGCGGGGATTGGGTGCAGGTTCGCCTATTGTTCGCGGAACATGTTGTCTTTCGCTCGGAGGCGCTGGGCTTGCAAGTGAAGATCATGGGCATTACACAGCCGGTCCGACCTGAACGCACCCGGCTAGTGGCGACGAAGCTCCTTGAAGAGTCGATTCGGCGCGAGCACGCGGCTGCCAAGGCAGGTGTGACCGTCACAATCACGAAGCAGGAGATCTATGCCTTGAGTGACGGCACCGCCGGGACTTACCGGGGGTTTGACAGCTCGGGGCGGTCATTTGTGACGGTGGAGCACACTCGTCCCATCAGGTCGGTATTGATGTTCTTTGAAGCGCCGACGTCGAACGCCGCCAACCTCGACCAAGCGGTTGAAGCGGTTGTTCAAGGACTATCGCAATGAATTGCGATTGCTCAGAGTCGCGAATGGCTCGCCATCTACGAGACACAAACTGATGCCTAACCCTTCGCCAGAGTGGACCTCCACCGGCGAGGCGCTTCCGTCCGCTCAGATCAAACCTTAGACCGCACGTGACGCCGACCCTCTCGACCATCCGGAGCAAGCTTGTGCGCAGCAAAGCGTCTGTAGTCGCTGTCATTCTTCTGGCGCTGCTTGCCTTTGTGCCATCGGTGGCCTGCGCCTGTCTGGGGACGTATAGGCTTTCGCCCCTTCGGATGCTCATCTCGGCCCAGCTGTTTGGGGTCCTTTTGATCGCTCTTCTCGCAGTGGCGCGCAATCGCGCGGCCTGGGTTACTTTGGGCTGCCTGGTTCTCGCCGGCTCCTGGTTCGCGGCCATGCTCGTTGCGGGACTCAGTCAAAGCCCCATAGCTGCGGGCCTGGCGGTGCTTGCTCCTGTCTACTTGCTCGCCGTCCTCGTTTGGTCGCGCAGCAAGGGCGCTAGTGAGGAGGCCAATAAAAAGGGTGTTGGAAATACGGCCTAGCAAGTCGATCGACTCGGATATTCTCGCGAAGGGCTTTGCCGGTCTATGGCCCGCCGGTCATCTCCAGCGTTGTGCGTCATGACGGCTGATCCCCTAAATGCGGAGTTGGGGCGCTTTTTCAGCGACCCTTCAAAATCGGCAAGGGGCTTGGTACCACCAACAGGAATCGAACCTGTATCTAGCGCTTAGGAGGCACTCGTTCTATCCATTGAACTATGGCGGCACTTCTCGGGGAGAAGCCGTGATTGTATTCGGTGGCGGTAGCCCTTTTTGCGCGGCCGGGATAGGCCTCAGTCATAGGGCACGGTGAAGATCAGGTCCACCGCGCTTTGCTGACCGGCCTGGGCGCGCACGGTGAAACGTTGCGACAGGTCATAGAACACGTACAGCGTGCCCAGTGCGCCCGAGATGGTGCGTTCGTAAGCCGCGTAAAAATTGCGCGAAAAGCGCTTGCCCAGGGTCAGGGCGCTTTCGGTGGTGCTGCCGTCGGTGTTGCTCGAGGCGCCGCGGTAAGACAGCTCATCAAGGCCCAGCGAGGCGGCCAGGCCGCCCGACATGCCGCCTCCGCCTTTGCTGCCCAGCAGGGCCAGGGCCGCCTGCTGCAGCATGGCGGCCTCGGCGCCGCCCGAGGCGGAGGAGCGCCCCACCACCAGCCATGAGAGTTTTTCGGCGTCGGGCAGTTCGGGCTGGGCATACAGGCGCACGCGTGGCAGCAGGGCGGTGCCGGTGATCTGCACACCCACGCGCTGCGTGAGGTTGGGGCGAATTGCCAGGATATCGAGCGTGGGGTTGTCGATGGCGCCGGTAAAGCGCAGCATGCCTTGCTCCACGTCCAGGCGCTGGCCGTAGGCGCGGTACTGGCCGCCTGCGGTGTTGATGGTGCCGTTGAGCCGGGGCTCGCGCAGGTTGTCGCCGCTCAGGGCCAAGGTGCCGCGCACCCGCGTGTCTATGCCTTTGCCCTGGATGCGGAAGTCGCGGCCCAGGTCGAGTTCCACGGCGAGCTTGACGGGCCTTGCGTCGCGGTCGGTGGTGTCGGCGCTGGTCTGCGCGGGCGCTTTCTGGCCGGCCGCCGCGCCGCGTGTGCTGCGCACCACCACGTCGTCGCCGAGCTGGGGCGTGCCTTCGTCGGGCAGGATGATGCGGGCCTGGTCGACCAGCAGCTTGCCGGTGAGTTCGCTCTGGACACCCTTGAGGCCCGCCTGTATGTCGCCGGAGACGGTGATCTGCCGATCTGTGCGAATGCTGGCGCGCAGGCGTTCAATCTTCGCGCTGAGCTGCACCTGCGGTTTGCCGTCCACCCAGCCGGCTTCGCCTTGCGCGCTGAGGATGCCGCCCGTGCCTTTGTCGCCCGCGCCTTGCAGCGTGAACTCGTTGATGCGCATGCGGGTGCCGTCGAGTTTGGCCCGCAGCCGGCCGTTGCCGAATTCAATGCCGTCGACCACCGAGCGCAGCGCCAGGTCGTCGGCCTGCAGGTCGCCGGCCAGTTGCGGCGCGGCGCGTGTGCCGCTGATGGCGACGTCGGCGCCCAGCGAGCCGCGCAGCCGCCAGCCGGGCGGCGCCAGCACCGACCACACGCCTATGCGCGGCAGCTGCGCGCGCAGCTGGCCGGCCAGGGGCGCATCCGCGGGCCAGAGCCAGCCGCCGCCGGCCGCGGCGGGCGCGCGTGCCAGGCGTGTGCGCAGCTGGCCCTCGGCCGTGCCCGCGCGTTCGCTGTCCCAGCGCAGCGCCACGGTGACGGCCTCGCCTTCGCTTTGCAAGGAGAGCCGCGCTTCCTTGACGCCGGCCGCGACGCGTGCCGATGTGCCCTGCGCGGTTTCGGCCTGTACCGTGATGTCGCCGCTGCTGCGCGCGAGGCTGGCCTTGAGGCGCAGGGTGTCGCCCAGCGTGGCGTCCCAGTCGCCGTCCAGCAGCAGGGTGCCGCCCAGGCCGGCACCGGCCATTTGCGGGCCGGCGAAGAGCTCTATCCAGGCCAGGGGCAGGCCGCTGAGTTTGCCGGCGGTGACAAGTTCGCGGCCCGGCCGCCAGCGCAGCGGCTGCCAGGCGAGTGTGGCTTGCGAGGGCGTGGCGGTGCCCGAAGTGCCGGAAGCAGGTGCGATCAGCAGCGCCTCGCCGGCGCCGCTTTCAAACGCGCCGCCGCTGCGTGCCGGTGTCCATTTGAGCGGCACGGCCGAGCGAGTTTTGAGCTGCCAGGCGCCTGTGCCGAGCGCGGGATCCTGCACGCCGAGGCTCAGCTGCTGCAACAGGCCTTGCCAGGGCGATTCGGCCAGCGGCGTGCTGCGCGCCGCACCACCGCGCCCGCCCTGGGCCGCAAGCTGTAATGTGTAGCGGCGCGTGCCGGCTTCCAGGCGGCCCTGGGTGTTGAGCTGGGCCTGGCTCAGGCGGCCCGAGAGTGTGGCCTGCAAGGCGCGGACCTTGAAGGCCTCGGTGTCCGCCGCGGCCATGCGCCAGTCGAGGGATGGCAGCTCCAGCCGCGCCTGCAAGTCCGGGTCCTGCCAGCCGCCTTGCCAGCTCGCCTGCAGTTCGGCGCTGCCTGTGGCCGATGCGGATTTGAGCGAAGTGGGCAAACCCGGCAGCTTTTGCAGCCAGCGCAAGGCTTGCGCCATGTCGCGGCCGCGCAGGCTCAATTCGCCCTTGCCGCTGGCGGGGCGCAGCTCGCCTTGCACTTGCGCCTCCAGCCCGGGCGCGGTGAGCACCAGCTTGCCTTTGCCGCCTTGCGCTGCGGGTTGGGCCTCCAGGTTGCCGCTCAGTTCAGCATCGTCGCTGCGTACACGCAGGGCCGAGAGCAGCAGCGTGCCGCCGGCCTGTTCGCCATTCCAGCTGCCGCTGGCGCTGGCGTCGCGCAGGCGCAGCGCGCCCAGGGGATTGTTCTTCGCGCTTGCCGCATCGTTGCGCGCCGCCTGCAGGTTGGCCTCAAACGCAATGGCGGGGCCTTGGCTGTGGGCCTGGGCCTTGCCGTCCAGCGGCAGTGGCGCGAGCTGGCTGTGCAAGAGGGCGGGGTTGACCTGTTGCAGGCTGGCCTGCATTTTCCAGGCGGGCGTTTTGGCCGTAGCAGCCCCCGCCGGCGCATCGGCCCATTCGCCGCTGGCCAGCAGCTCGCCGCCGCCCAGCCTGGCCTTGAGCGTGCGCACCAGGGCCGCGCCGCCGCGCCATTCGCCCTGGGCCTCGAGGCGCTCCAGCGGCAGCTTGTGCTGGTCCCAGGGGCCGGGCTGGCTGTTGCTGAGCTGCAGTTGCAGGCCCCAGGCGGAGGTGGATGATGCGGGGCCGCTGTCGGCCGGCCGCACGCTGGCACTGCCTGTGAGCTGGGTTTGCGGGCCGTCGGGCCAGAAGGCGGCGACGTCAAGGTCGCGAAATGTCGCATCAGCCTGCGGCAGTGGCTGCGCGGCCCAGGGCATGACGCGGGCCGTGGCATTGGCCTGGGGCCGCAGCTGGTTTTTTTGCGCAGCGGCGTTTTCCATTTGCAGATCGGCCTTGAGCAGCAGTTCGGTGAGCGGGCCCTTGGCGGTGGCCTTGAAGGCCAGCGGCACCTTGGTCTTGCCGCCCGCGAGCCCGGGAAGAGGCGCATCGAGGGCGCCGTTGAGGGTCGCGTCCAGTGGCAGCGCGCCGTGCGCGGCGAGTGTGGCCTTGCCGCTGTAACGCCCTTGCGCGATTTGCGCGCCCAGCAGTTCAAGCTGGTGCGAAAAGCCGTTGAAAGAATAGTTTCCGCGTAGGCCCGATGCGGAAAATTCCGCGCCGCCATGCCACTGAAATTGCCCGACAGAAAAGCCTTCGAGCAGCACCGGCAGCGGCAAGCCGAGCGCCGAGGGCGGCACCGAAGGCTCGGTGGAGGGCGGCCGCTGGTCGTCGACCCGCACGCTGGCGGCTGCCAGGCGGTTGACCTTGAGTGTGCCCTGCAGCAGCGACCAGGGCTGCCAGGCCAGCGTGAGTTCGCGCAGGTCCACACGCAAGCCGTTTTGTTGCCACACCAGTTGCTCAATGCGGCCGCCGGCGCGCAGCGAGCCTGTGACACCCTCGGCACTCAGCGGTTGCGAGCGCGCGACCCAGCCGAGTGCGGTGGCCAGCGAGCCGTCGGTGCCGGCCCACCACCAGGCGCCGCCCGTTGCGGCGACGGCCAGAGCCACGACACTGCCCGCGGCCCAGGCCGCGGCGCGCAGCCGTCGCCGCGGCGGGCGAACGGGTTTGTTGGGCGTGGTGGAGGCATCCATCAGAAAACAAATCCCACGCTGACGTGCAGGCGCAGCTGCTTGGGTTTGACGCCATAAGCCACATCCATCTGCAGCGGGCCTATGGGGCTTCGCCAGCGCACGCCCGTGCCTATGCCGACGGAGGGCTTCATGTCCTTGGGGTTGTCGGCCACGGCGCCCGCGTCGATGAAAAAGGTGTTCTCCCACTCGCTGGGCCGGCCGTCGCGCAGCAGGGGGCGCTGGTATTCGACGCTGCCCACGGCCATGTAACGGCCCGGCCCTATGACGCCGTTGTCCAGCTTGATGCCGATGTCGCGGTAGCCGTAGCCGCGCACCGTGGTGTCGCCGCCGGTGCGAAACAGCAGGGTGCCGGGAATGCGGGCCGAATCCTTGGCGATCACGGCGCCGCCTTCGGCGCGCATCGCGATGCGGCCGCGCTCCAGCGGCACAATGCCCAGCCAGCGGCCGACGGCGCGTGTGAAGGGCAGGTGCTGCGTGCCCATGGTGCTGCCGCCGCCGAGTTCAAAACCCAGGCCGTAGCCCTTGTTCGGGAAGGGCAGGCTGTCGAAATAGCGGCCTGTCCAGACGTAGTTGACCGACAGGGCCGAGCCGTCGCCGATGTCGGCGGCGCTGCTGTTGAGCTGGCCGCTGCCGCTGACACTGGCCCTGTCGTACTGCACATACATATTGCGGTCTATGCGCTCGCCGGCCTGGGTGCGGCCAAAGCGCAGGCGGCTGGAGCGCGTGACCAGGTCGTCATCGTCGACACGCTCGGCGCGCGCCAGCGCCACCCAGCGCCAGTTGGACTCGTCGGGAATGGAGGTCCATTCCGTCTGCGCATAAGGCGCCTTCTTTTCGAGCTGCAGCTTGGTGACGGCGCGCCAGTTGGTGCCCGGCACGCGCTGGTGGGTGTGCTCGACGGAGGCGCGCGGGCCGCTGTCGGTGGTCACGCCCACGCCCAGGATGACTTTTTGCAGTTTGGCTTCGCGCACCTGCACCTGCACGGGCGCGGCGTTCGGGTCGCTTTCGGGGTCGACAAAGATATAGGCCGAGTCGAAGTAGCCGCTGGAGGCCAGGCGCAGCTGCGCCTCGTTGAGCTGGTTCTGGTCGTAGGGCGTGCCCGGGGTCAGGCGCGCCAGGCGCGGCACCAGCACCGGGTCGTAGCGCTCCACGCCGCTGACCTGCAGCGGGCCCAGGCGGTAGAGCGGGCCGGAGTCCAGCTTGAGGCTGAGCGCCGCGCTGTTGGTGGGCGCGTCCACGTCGGCCAGGCTGTCGGCCAGCTTGCCGGCCGGGTAGCGGCGCGCCACCAGCTCGCGCAGGGCTTGCGTCTTGGCGCCGTCCCAGGCGTCCTGGGTGAAGCGCTGGCCTGCGGGCAGGCGCCAGTCGCTCTCTATGCCGGCGCGCTGGGCTTTGGCGTCCGGGTCGGGGGAGTCGGCGATGTCGCCCGCAAAATCAATCGCCACCCCGCCCACGGTGGTGGCCTGGCCGGGCTCCACGGCGACCACAATGGTCGGCTTCTGGCCGGCCGCGCCTTCGCGCGTGATGTGGATGCTGGGGCTGAAGTAGCCCAGCGTGCCGGCCAGGTTGCGCACATTGCGCTCGGCCAGCACGATCAGGCGCGCAAGTTCGGCCTCATCGAGGTCGGTCACCGCGCGGTAGCGCTGCAGCTCCAGGTGTTTGTCGAGCAGGTCCTTGAGGGGCTGGGGCGCGCGCACCGCGATGTCGAAGGCCGTGACCTCGGGCTGGGCGCTGGTCGGGCCGGTGGAGCCCTCGGGCGTGGGCCCGGGCGAGACTTTTGCAGGCGGCGGTGGCGGGGCGGGCGCGGTCTGTGTGACGCCGGAAGGCGGTGTTGTGCTCTCCGCGGGCGCAGCCGTCTGCGCGCCGGCCAGGGGCGCCAGCAGGATCGCAAAGAGGGCGAAAGCAGGGATGAAACCGGCGCTAGGCATTGCTCAGTCCTGCCGGGGTGGCCGTCCGTGCGCAGTGGGTACTGTGGGTACGGGTACTGGGGTGGGTCACGGGGGCAGTTTACTTGAGCGCTCCTTTGCCCAAGCGTAGGAGGCGGTCTCTTATTTGGAGAGCATCCGCATGGCTTCCTCAAGCCCTTTGATCGTCAGCGGGTACATGCGCTGGTTGACCAGCTGCTGGATCACGCCAATGCTTTGCCGGTATTGCCAGACGCCTTGCGGCTCGGGGTTGATCCAGGCGAACTTGGGAAAGGCGTTGGTCAGGCGCTGCATCCATTCGGCGCCGGCTTCCTCGTTGTTGTATTCCACGCTGCCGCCGGGCTGCAGGATTTCATAAGGGCTCATGGTCGCGTCGCCGACGAAGATGAGTTTGTAGTCCTTGTTGTACTTGCGGATGATGTCCCAGGTCGGGAATTTTTCGCTGAAGCGGCGGCGGTTGTTCTTCCACATGAAGTCGTAGACGCAGTTGTGGAAGTAATAAAACTCCAGGTGCTTGAACTCGGCCTTCACGGCCGAGAACATTTCCTCGACGCGGTGGATGTGCTCGTCCATGGTGCCGCCCACGTCCATGAGCAGCAGCACCTTCACATTGTTGTGGCGCTCGGGCACCATCTTGATGTCCAGCCAGCCGGCATTGGCCGCGGTGGAGCGTATGGTGTCGTCCAGGTCCAGCTCCTCGGCATTGCCCTGGCGCGCGAACTTGCGCAGGCGGCGCAGCGCGACCTTGATGTTGCGCGTGCCCAGCTCCTGGGTGTCGTCGTAGTCCTTGTAGGCGCGCTGGTCCCAGACTTTCACCGCGCTCTTGTTGCGGCTTTTTTCCTGGCCTATGCGTATGCCTTGCGGGTTGAAGCCGTTGGCGCCGAAGGGCGAGGTGCCGCCCGTGCCTATCCATTTGCTGCCGCCTTCGTGGCGCTCCTTCTGCTCCTCAAAACGTTTTTTGAGCGTTTCCATGAGCTCGTCCCAGCCCATTTTTTCGATCTTGGCTTTTTCCTCGGGGCTCAGCTCAAGCTCCAGGTTTTTGCGCAGCCATTCGAGCGGGATGTCTTTCGTGAAGTCGGCGATCATCTCGACGCCCTTGAAGTAGGCGGCGAAGGCGCGGTCGAACTTGTCGTAGTTTTTTTCGTCCTTCACGAGCACGGTGCGGCTCAGGTAATAGAAGTCGTCTATCTTCCAGGCGCCTTCACCCTGTTGTGCCTCGAGCTTGTCGCTGTTGGGCCCGACCACGCCGGCCTCCAGCGCCTCGAGCAGCATCAGGTATTCCTTGACGGAGACCGGCAGCTTGGCCGAGCGCAGGGTGTAGAAAAAATCGATCAGCATGGAAAACTCCTGGGGCGCTTCAGGCTCGAGGTTTGTCCAACAGGTACAGCAGCTGCGCCTTGACTTCCGGCCATTCGCCGGCGGCCAGGCTGTACATCACGGTGTCGCGTATGGTTCCGTCGCGGCGCAGCGCATGGCCGCGCAGCACGCCGTCCTTGCGCGCGCCCAGGCGCTCGATGGCGCGCTGCGAGGCGTGGTTGAAGTTGTCGGTGCGCCAGCCCACGATGTTGCAGCCCAGGGTTTCGAAGGCGTGTGTGAGCATCAAGAGCTTGCAGGTGGTGTTGACGTGGGTGCGCTGGCAGCGCGCGGCGTACCAGGTGTAGCCGATCTCGACGCGCTTGAGGTTGGGCACGATGTCGTGGTAACTCGTGGAGCCCAGCACCTCGCCGCTGGCCGCATCGGTCACCGCGAAGGCGAAGCGGTTTTCTGTGGCTAGGGCGGTTTCGATGTAGCCGCGGGTTTCATGCGGCTCGGGCACGGAGGTGATGCGCAGCTTCCAGAGCTCGCCGTCGGCGGCCGCAGCCTTGAGGCCTGCTTCGTGTTCCAGCGCGAGCGGGACCAGCTTGACGCCGCGCGCCGTGAGAGTGACGGGTTCTACGAAGGCCATCCGGCAATCCTTTTCCTGTTGAGCGATGTGTTCACGTGGACCGCAGCCTGGCGCAGGCTGCGGCGGCCTGGCCGCGCGGGTTTTCGCGGCACAGGGTGTTGAGTTCGTTTCGGGCGCCGACGTGGCCGGCATGGGCCGCGCGCACCAGCAGCTCGACCGCATGCCAGGGAACGTCCGCGGCCGGGCGGTGCGGAGGTACCGGCCGCGCGGCGGCGGCTTTCTCGGATTCGAGGGAAGCCTTGGCGCGCCGGGGCGGCGGCCCGGCGGCGGGCCGGCCTTCCAGCAGCTTCACGTAGTCGTGCACCATCAGGTCGGCATCCGTCGCCGTCAGCTGTTTGCGCGGGAGCGACAGCCAGGAGCGTGTGCCGGCGTCGGGCACTTCGCTGAGTTTGCGGCCGGGCGCCGTCAGCATGGCGGCGACTTCGTCCGGCACGGCCTTGCCCAGGCCTGATGCGCGTGACAGCTCGTCGGCGCTCATCACGCCGGCCGCCGTGTTGCGTTCGGCGGCGCCGGCCGCAGCCGCCACGTCGCCCGCGCCCATCTCCGCCGCACCTGCGGCCTTGGCTGCCTTCGCCGCTGCATTGGCGCCCTGCGCCACCTCAACAGCGCCGGCCACGCCCGCTGCGCCGGCCGCGCCTTTGCCCGCGGCGCCGGCGGCACCGGCACCCTTGCCGGCAGCGGAGCCGAGCTTGCCGAGCAGGCCCCAGAAGGCATAGGACGGGGCGGGGAGCAGTGTCAAGGCCAGCAGGGCGGCCAGGCAGCTGCTGTGCAAGGCTGCGCGGCGCAAGGCGGTGGTTGGTCGTGGCATGGGCTTCTCCCAGTCGGGTGTCCGCGGGTCAATCGGCTTTCTTGCGGCGGGCGCGCCAGGCTCGTGCGAGTTGCAAGCCGCCGCCGCCGCCCAGGCCCACCAGCACGATGCCGCCTATGGCGGCATTGCCGTAGCCGTCCGCAAAAATATCCAGGCCCAGCAGCCGGCCGGCCCAGAAGCCCAGCAGGGCGCCGCCCACAAAACCGACCGCGTCGGACAGGCCTTCGACCAGCATGGATTTTTGGCTCATGGGTGGATCCTGTGCTTCAGCGATTGTTGCGCTGCATGAAAACCAGCTTCTCGAACAGGGTCACGTCCTGCTCGTTCTTGAGCAGCGCGCCCACCAGCGGCGGCACGGCGACCTTGTCGTCCTTGCTTTGCAGGGCGTCCAGCGGGATGTCCTCGGCGACCAGCAGCTTGAGCCAGTCCAGCAGCTCGCTGGTCGAGGGTTTCTTCTTGAGGCCGGGCAGGTTGCGCACGTCGTAAAACGTTTTCATCGCGGCCGTCAGCAGTTCTTTCTTGAGGTCCGGGAAGTGCACGTCCACGATCTGCTTCATGGTGTCGGCGTCGGGGAACTTGATGTAGTGGAAGAAACAGCGTCGCAAAAACGCGTCGGGCAGTTCTTTTTCGTTGTTGGAGGTGATGAACACCAGCGGGCGGTGCCTGGCCTTGATGAGCTCGCGTGTTTCATACACATAGAACTCCATGCGGTCGATTTCGCGCAGCAGGTCGTTGGGGAATTCGATGTCGGCCTTGTCGATCTCGTCGATCAGCAGCGCCACCGGCGTTTCCGAGGTGAAGGCCTGCCACAGCACGCCCTTGACGATGTAGTTGTGGATGTCCTTGACCTTTTCGCCGCCGTCCACGGTGGACAGCTGCGAGTCGCGCAGGCGCGAAACCGCGTCGTATTCATAGAGGCCCTGCTGCGCCTTGGTGGTGGACTTGATGTGCCATTGCAACAGCGGCAGGCCCAGGGACTGGGCCACTTCCTCGGCCAGCATGGTCTTGCCGGTGCCGGGCTCGCCCTTGACCAGCAGCGGCTTTTTCAGGGCGGCGGCGGCGTTGACGGCGAGCATCAGGTCCTGGGTGGCGACGTAGTTTTTTGAGCCTTGAAATTTCATGTTCTTGGGTCAGGGAGGTGAAGGTGGAGCGGGCTTTTGCGGGGCCTGGCCGGCAACGGGTGCCTGGCCGCGGCGGGCCCAGATATAATCCAAGGTTGTTTTATACGATGAATCCCCACCTGATTGTGCGCGCAAAATGAATAAGCTGTTCACCACGATATTCGCCGTTGCTGTCTCTTGTGCGACGGCTGCCAGCCTGGCCCAGGAGATCAAGGGCGACGCCAAGGCCGGCGAAACCAAGAATGCCATGTGCAT